>Ga0066870_100052_pt1 | contig 76219 bp, 74 predicted proteins | sample CeladaPassage60A_FD_62237 | JGI IMG/M metagenome (GOLD analysis project Ga0066870, IMG submission 62237) | Cellulose-adapted microbial communities from the Joint BioEnergy Institute, USA - Passage3 60A | ecosystem: Engineered > Bioreactor > Continuous culture > Unclassified | place: USA... | reverse complement strand
CACCTGCGAGACCAGACCGACCGCTTCGAAATGCTCGTCAACGACCTGCTCGATGTCTCCCGCATCCAGCAGGGCCGGCTGGCGCTGCGCCCGCAGTCCACCGAACTGACGGAGCTGGCCCGATCGGTGCTGGCTCGCTTCGAGCAGTCGCCCGATCGGACGCCTGCCCACCGCCTGGTCTTCGACGCTCCGGAGCCGATCCACGGTGTCTGGGACCCGGTGCGGCTCGATCAGGTGTTGACCAACCTCATCTCGAACGCGCTCAAGTACTCACCGGATGGCGGCGAGGTGCGGCTCAGCGTGCGCCGGCGCGGTGACGAGGTGGAACTGGCTGTGAGCGACGAGGGGATCGGCATTCCCGCCGGTGAACAGGCGCAACTGTTCCAGCCCTTCAGCCGCACGATGCGGGCGCGGCTCGAAATGGGCGGGACCGGCCTCGGCCTCTTCATCTCCCGGCAGATCGTGGAGCAGCACGGCGGCACCATCACGCTGGAGAGCACCGAGGGCGTCGGATCGACCTTTACCGTTCGGCTCCCCTTGACCCCGCCGGATATCCAGCCTCGCCGCGAGCGCGACGCCTAGCTTCACCTGGCCCGGCGCGCGCTCGCTCGATGACCCGCGCAGGGGCTGCCGTCCGTGACGATACAGCGCGCCGACGATCGGCGCGCTGCTGTTCGAGTTCCCGGTGGGAGTCAACGTGATGTGTGACCCACCGTGCGCCAGCGCGGTCAGCGGCCTTGCCGGGGACGGCGAGTACACCGTCGCCGGCGGGTGGCTCGACCGCCAGTGCACGGCGGACCCGTCCCTAGATCGGCGGCTCGATGGTGATGTCTTCGTTGTAGCCGGAGTATTCCACCGTCATCGGCCCGTCCGGCGTCTCAAAGACCAACCGCCGCGGCAGGTTGTCGTCTGCGCCGACCCACATGCGCCCGGTAATTGTTTCTGCCTCCTCGTCCGGAATGGTCACGTCCCAGACGGTACAGGCGACGCCGTCGATCGTCTCGGTGCCGCTCTGGACCACGGTGACATCTGGTGCACTGACTTCGTCGACCGGATCGTCCGGCGACAGCGCCCCGTAGGTGCTGAGATCCTGCGGCCCAGGGAGCTGCATCCAGGTGCCGCCCAGGTTCATGTAGGACACATCCCCGATGATGATCATCTCGAACGTGCCCTCGGCCGTCTCCATGGTCACGCGCATCCGATCGGGGCGGACCATCTCCAATATCATCTGGTGCGTCTCCCCGGGGGCAGCGGCGCTTGGCATGGTCATCTTCATCCGCAGCGTCTTAACCTGCTCCCAGGCCGCGAAGGTCGGCGCGAGCACGTCGGTGGCCGCCGTCCCGGCCGACGGCGCCTCGGTCGGGCTCTCCGTTGCCTCTGCCTCGGGGGTGCTTTCCGGCGTCGGCGTCTCGGCGGCGGTCGTGGGCGCCGCGGTCGGGCTCGACGCGGTCACGGTCGCCGGCGCGTCGGACGCCGTCGGTGCAGGGGTTTCCGAATCAGCGGCCGATCCGCCGCAGGCCCCAAGCACGAGACTCCAGGCGAGAAGCCCGACGCTGAGCGCGCGCAGGGGTCTATGTCGTCCGGAACGCAGCATACGTCAATCCCTCTCTCCAACACGAATCCCCACTCAACACACCCGATCCGTACGGGCTCGAACAAAGACTATGTTCACGGAAAGTACAAGACGGTGGCCAATGCTGTCAAACCGTTTTGCCCTATCACTCCAGTCGTACGATGGGTGCCACCCCGGCGCTGGCACGTCGCTCGCGACGAATGCCGGGGGCGAACGCACCGTGCAGGACGGGAGAGCAGGACCATGGCAGCGATCGACCTGGCACGGGAGTACATCTCGTGCGTGAACGGGCGGGACGGCAGCGGGGCCGCGGCGCTCTTCGCCCAGGACGGCGAAATCATCCTCCCGGCCGGGCGCGTCTATCGCGGCTGGGATGCCATCGCCGCCCTCATCGAGTCCGCGCCACCGGCCACAACCGCCCAGATCGCCGAGCGCACGATGGGAACCCACCGGGTGGTCCTGCATGGTGTCGTGCAAACACCCCGGTTCGCCCCCGCGCAGATCGAGTGGATCTTCGATGTGGATGGCGACCGTATCCGCCGCCTGACGATCAACCACCTGCGTGCCTGAAGGCTCGCAGGCGTGCACCTCGCGTTTCTCCGCTTGACATGAGCGCCATGCTGACGGTCCTCGCGCTGTGGTGCGTACCCGGGGCGGGTGGTGTGAGGATCCCAACGCCGTGGTGTGGGCCTGGGAGTTATGGAATTTGACGGCTAGTATGGGTGTCCGCCGGTCAGCGCGTGCCCGGGGAGGGTGGTACGAGGATCTCGCACCGCGACGTGTGCCCGGGGCGAAAGCCGCCGGGCTCACAACCAAAGCCGGCTAAAGCCGGCTGGGACGGGGTATGGCTCACGGCTCGGTGAGACGGTGTTCGCCGCTCGGCATGTGCCCGGCGGCTTTCGCCCCGGGCACGCGCCGAGCGCGTACATCCATGTAATTTGTCAAATGCCATTGGCCCGGGCACGCACCACACAGTGAACCAAGGGGGCTGCCGGCGCGTCTCGGATGAGGCGCAATATTCCCGGTTCGGCTCAGCACTCACAGGCGACGAACTCGAGCCAGCCGGGCACCTCTTCGGGGGCCATCATCTGGTGCGTTGCGTCGGCGACTGAGGCGTCGTAGATCGTGCCGTATCGGTCGGTGACGAAGATCGCGGCGAGCGGGGCGCCATCCTCTACCAGGCCGAAACGCGCATGCACCGTCAGGTCGGCGTCGGCCACGACCGGGAAGGGGAGGTCCAGATCGTGACGCAGCGCCTCTGCCGCGGCTGGTTCGGCGGCTACGACCGCGATCACCTGACCGTCCTCCGCCCGCGCGGCGGCGTATTGCTGGGCCAGCCCGCGCAGTAGCTCGCGGCACGCGGCGCAGTCCGCCTCGTGGGTGAAGACCAAGGCAAGGTTACGCCGCATGTAGTAGTCGCGTGTCCGGATCGTCTCGCCGTCCGATCCGGTTGCGGTGAAGTAGTCGATCTGGTCCCCGCGACTGGGGATCGCGCGCCGCTTGGTGTCGCTGATCGTCATGGGGGCTCCTTCCTATTGCGTACTGCGTAGTGCGTAGTAGGTCGTGCGTATGGCGTCGCACATATCCCGCCGAGCGCCAGCCGTGTCCTGTCCATCGCCCACTACGGAACACGGAACACGCAATACGCATCACGCCTCACGCCCCAGGGTCAGCACCCGGAAGCGGCCCATCCCGCCCGGGTCGATCAGGTGCATGACGGCGGCCCGGGCGGCGAGGTAGTCCTCAGCCGTGATCCCCGGGCGCCGCTGCATGGCGACCAGGATCTCGCCGATGCCGGCGTTGGCCAGGAAGTCGGCCTGGGTGGTCAGGTCGAGCACGGTCAACCCGTGGTCCCGCGCCGCGTCCATGAGGGCCGTGAAGTCCACGTGCGCGGTGAGATCCTGCTCCCCGACGGCGCGGTACGGGTCGTCATGGACGGTGTGCCGCGTGTAAGCCTTGAGCGTGCCGTCGCGTCGCTCCGGCCCGTACAACTCGGCGGCCGGGTAGCCATAGTCGATGACCAGCGCGTAGCCGCGTTCCAACGCGGCGGCCACCTCGGCGATCCAGCCAGCCGGGCCGAGCGCGACCTCCGCGCGCTGTCCCTCAGCCAGCGTTACGCCCTCGCGCTCGAGCCGCTCTGCTATCTCGGGCGTTGAAAGCGGCCCTGGCTCGTCGGCGAACCAGCCGTCGCGCCAGACGACGTAGATCTCTCGCAGCTCTCCGTCGCGCATCTCCACCCGGTGCACCGGGAAGGCGTCGACGAACTCGTTCGCCAGCACGCAGCCCGTGATCCGCCCGCCCGGCTCCGGCTGGCACAGGTGGTCGGCGAATCCGGCCTCGCCGAGGCGCTCGGCCAGCTCCGCCTCCCGCGCCGGGTTGATCTCGACCGGCTCGTAGCGGAGGGCGGCGAGGAGGTCGTCGCCGTCGGTGCGGAGACCGTCGAGGATCGCGATCGCGAGCGTCCCCGCGCCGGCGCCGTACTCCCGCAGCGTGAACGGCTCGGGGCGATCGAGCTGGCGCCACATCGCGGCGAGGCGGCGGGCGATGGTGTGGCCGAAGATCGCGTGCGCCTCAGGCGCGGTGATGAAGTCGCCCGCCCTCCCGGCTCGCACCGCGTCGGTCCGGTAGTAGCCGTACTCGGGATGGTACAGGGCGAGCTCCATGAACGCGGCGAAGGTGATACGCCCCGCGTCGGCGATCCGGTCGCGGATGATCGCGACCAGCGCCTCGTTGCTCTCGTCCCAGTACCCGCGCCCGCCTGCGCCCTGCTCGCTCATGCTGAGATTCTACTCTGCAACCCGGGTGCCGCCCGCCTCAGGTTGTCGCGGCCGGCGGGCGGCCCGTAGAATCGGGGACATGGAGACGCAGGATGCCCGCCCGATCACCGAGCGGCGCCGTCGCCGCATGGTCGACGTCCTGGCGCGCCGCCAGCCGGATCTGACGGTCGTCATCGAGAACGTCCACGATCCCCACAACATCAGCGCCGTCCTCCGCTCCTGCGACGCCGTGGGGCTGCTGACGGTGCATCTCGTGTACACCATCGAGGAGTGGCCGGAGCTGAGCCGCGTGTCGTCGGCGAGCGCGGTGAAGTGGCTCGACATCGTGCGGCACGAGAGCATCGAGGCATGCTACCAGGCGCTGCGCGCCCAGGGGTTCACCATCTACGCCACGCACCTGTCGGCCGCCAGCCGTGATCTCTACGACCTGGACCTCACGGGGCCGGTCGCACTGGTGTTCGGCAACGAGCACCGGGGCGTGTCGGACGAGGCCGTCGCAAACGCCGACGGCTCGGTCGTCATCCCGATGATGGGCATGGTCCAGAGCCTGAACATCTCCGTTGCCTGCGCAGTGTCGCTCTACGAGGCACTGCGCCAGCGGCGCGCGGTCGGCGCCTACGACCGGCCGAAGCTCTCTGCCGAGGAGCGTCAGGAGCGGCTCGTGCGCTGGCTCCAGCGCGAGCGCCGGATGCTGGAGTAACTGGCCGCGGGGTCCATCATGCCGAGGCGCCAGCCCTGCGTCGCCATAGCCGGCTTGAGCCGGCTTTCGTTGTCAGCCCGGCGGCTTTAGCCCCGGGCACGGGCCGAGCGGCGGGACACAACGGCGGGGTGTGAACCCTGTCTCCACCCAGCCGGCTTGAGCGGGCTTTCGTGGTCAGCCCTGCGGCTTGAGCCCCGGGCCGCGACCATGGGGCGAGGATTTGTTGCACCACCTATCCTCCGCACATGCCACGGCGCGGGGATCCACTCACCACTGGCCACGGGCCAAGGCTGCCCGCGTACACGCCGTCAGCGCCGGGCTTACTCGTCTTCTTCCACATCCTCGACGTCGTCGGCGAACGACCCGGGACGGAGGCGGCGCTCGACGACCCGCAGCGCGACCAGCGTCAGCAGGCCCAGGATCGTCCCGAAGACCGAGACGATGTAGAACCCCGAGCCGGCCACGGTGCCGATCGCGGCTGCGACCCAGATGCCGGCCGCAGTCGTGAGCTCACAGACACGGTCCCGCGCTTGCAGGATCATCCCGGCACCCAGGAACCCGACTCCGGTCACGATGGTGGAGCCGATGCGGGTAACGTCCACCCGCACGTTGGCCGCGTTGAGCACGCCGAACTGCTGGGTAAGCAGGATCGACACGACCATGAAGAGAGCGGCTCCCTCGGCTACCAACATGTGCGTGCGGAGCCCGGCCGGTTTGCCCGTCATCTCCCGCTCCAGGCCGAGCAACGCACCCAGCACCGTCGCCACGCCGACGCGGAATAGGGCCTCGAATTCGCTCACCGTCGCCTCCTCTCGCCCCTCGTAACCCGCGCACGCGAGAGCAACGCTCGTGCCATTCGCTGGAACTCGGCAGGCAGAGCGTATCACGACCGGCCGGGACTGTATTGGGGTAAGCAGGGGTATTAAAAGGGGGGAGGGCCGGGGAGAGCCGGCCCTCAAGGGTTTGGGTGGACACCGGTGGGACGGCCGGCGTCCATCAGTGGAGCGGTTAGTAGGCAGGTGAGTTGTCTATCGCGTCCGCTGCTGTTGCAGCATCACTACTTCTGAGGATAGAGCCGAACCGCCCAGTTCGCATGACCCGCATGGGTTAAAACCGTAGTACTTTTTGGGGGTTCGTTCCGCATTTGACTGGCTCGGGTACCAGCCCGTACGATTCGACGGGCAGGGTGAACACCACATGAGGAGCGGGCGGCGGCAGGGAGACGATGGAGCGGCGAGGGCAGGCGATTGGCGTCGGGCTGGTCGTCCTCTCAGCAATCGGCTTCGCCGGAACGCCCACTCTGGCGGCGCTGGCCTACGACGCAGGCATCAATGTCCCGACGACACTCACGCTGCGCTTCGGTGCGGCGGCGCTCCTCGCCTGGCCGTTCTTGCTGCTGCGGCGTGAGGCGGGCATCCCTCGGTCGCACTTGGGCGGCCTCGCACTCGCTGGCGCCCTGTTCGTCGCCAATACCAGCACGTTCTTCCTCGCCATCCGCTACGCACCGGCTTCCACCGTGGCCGTCATCTTCTATAGTTACCCCGCGATCGTGACGCTGCTGGCGGTCCTCTGGCTCGGCGAGCGGTTGACCCTGGTGCGCACGATCGCGCTGGTGCTGGCGATGCTCGGCTGCCTGCTCACCTTGGGCTTGGACTTCGCGGGGGCTGACGGTCGCGGCATGCTGCTGGCCTTCGCCTCGGCGTGTCTCTACGCAGGGTACATCGTGGTCAGCAGCCGGGTCGTCCGGGGCCTGTCGGTGGTGCGGGCGAGCACCTGGATCATGAGCGGCATGGCGGTGATGTTCGCTGCCTACGCCTTCCTCAGCGGCTCGCTGGACCTGGGCTTCCAGCCGCACGGCTGGCTGGTGCTCGCCGCGATGGTAGTGGCCAGCACGGTGGTCGCGGTCCTGGCGTTCCTCGCGGGCGTGATGCGGTTGGGCCCGGCGCGGGCGTCGATCATCGCCACGCTGGAGCCGGTGATGGCGGTTGCCCTGGCTGCGGTGGTGCTGCGGGAGGACATCGGCCCGATGCGCGCGCTGGGCGGGCTTGCGATCCTGACCGCGGTGGTGCTGCTGCGCCTCCCGGTCGCTGACGCCCCGGCGCAGCCGGCGCTCGACGCGCCCGGCGACGGCGGGCACGGAGCGTAGGAGGAGGACATGGGGGACGGGAAGCGGATCACCCTGGAGCAGCTCGAGGAGCGGAAGGCCGGCACACTGCTCGACCTGATCGGGATCACCTACCACGAGGTGAGCGAGGGGCGGGTGCGGACGTCGCTGAAGGTGCGGCCTGAACTGCTCGCGCCCAACGGCTACCTCCACGCGGCGTCGGTGGTGGCGCTGGCCGACAGTAGCTGCGGGGTCGGTTGCCTGGCCTCCCTCCCCGAGGGGGCGGAAAACTTCACCACCGTCGAGTTGAAGACCAACTTCATCAGCACCGTCCTCGAGGGAGAGGTCGCCTGCGAGGCGACGCTTGTCCACGGTGGGCGAACCACGCAGGTGTGGGACGCGCGCGTCACCGACGCCGCCAGCGGCAAACTCCTGGCGCTCTTCCGCTGCACCCAGCTCATCCTGTACCCACGGCGCGCGTGATACTTGGTGCGTGAGGGATCCCCCTCACCCCCAGACCCTTTCCCATCAGGGGAGAGGGGAGAGCAACGGAATACGGAACACGCAACACGCAATACGCAACACGAGTGACGGATGACGCATGACGCATGACGAACACCGCGCCTGGCGCGGGCTGGTCCTGTTCGATATCGACGGCACGCTGTTGCGCGCGGGCGATCGCGCACACCAGGCAGCCTTCGTCCGGGCCATGCAGGAGGTCTACGGCGTCCCGGCGACGCTCGATGGTGTGCCGCTCGCGGGCATGCTCGACAGCCAGATCGCGCGGCTGGCCCTGGGGCGACACGGGCTCTCCACGGCGGAGATCGATGCGCGCCTGGCCGAGATGGTCGCGCGCATGGGCGAGCACTACGCGGCAGCGGTGGCCCGCGACAGCCGGGTTGAGTACCTGCTGCCGGGCGTGGTCGCAGTGGCGGAGCGGCTGCGCAACGAGGGCTTTGCCCTGGGCGTGCTGACCGGCAACTCGCGAGCCGTCGCCCGGGCGAAACTTGAGGCCGCCGGCGTTGCCCACCTCTTCCCGATTGGCGCCTACGGCGACACCGCGCATGAGCGCGGACACCTGGTGGAAGCGGGACAGCGCGAGGCGTGGGAGCATTACCGCGCGACGTTCGACGGCCCGCGTACCATCCTGGTCGGCGATACGCCGCGCGACATCGAGGCGGCGCGGGCGGCCGGTGCCCGTGTCCTGGCGGTCGCGACCGGCCGCTTCGGCGTGGATGACCTGGCCGCGCACGCGCCCGACGCGGTGCTGCCCGACCTCAGCGATGTGGAGGCGGCCACCGCGGCGATCCACGCCATGGTCGGGGTGACGCGGTAACGCGGTAAGATGAGGGCGGACCGGTGCCGGGCGACGGCCGCCGGGTCGTGAGAGCGTGTGAGATCGAGGTATGAGTGACTTCTCCGAGACGAACCGGTCACTGCGGACGTTGCGGAAGGAAGACGCGGAGGTCGGGCTGAACGAGGCGGACCTGGCGGACGACCCCTTCACCCAGTTCAACCGCTGGCTGTCCGATGCACTTGCGCGCGACGTCCATGAGCCGAACGCGATGACGGTGGCGACGGCCACCAGGGACGGCGTTCCCTCGGCGCGTGTCGTACTGCTGCGTGGCTTCGATGAGCGCGGTTTCGTCTTCTTCACCAACTACGAGAGCCAAAAGGGCCGGGAGCTTGCCGAGAACCCGCGCGCCGCGCTGGTCTTCCACTGGCCCGCCCTGGGGCGGCAGGTGCGGGTCACCGGGGAGGTCACGCGCGTCAGCCGTGAGGAGTCCGAGGCGTACTTCCACACCCGCCCGCGCGGCAGCCAGCTCAGCGCCTGGGCCTCCGAGCAGAGCACGGTGATCCCCGACCGGGCGACGCTCGAGGAGCGCATGCGCGAGGTCGAGCAGCGCTTCCCGGAAGAGGTGCCGCTACCCCCCTTCTGGGGCGGCTACCGGGTCAGCCCGATCACCATCGAGTTCTGGCAGAGCCGCAGGAGCCGCCTCCACGACCGCCTGCGCTACACCCGCCAGCCCGACGGCTCCTGGCGCATCGAGCGCCTCTCGCCCTGACGAACGTAACCGGCAGATCCTTCCTCAGCCGGCTTATGGAGTTTGACGAATTTCATGGGATGTACGCGCTCGGCCCGCGCCCGGCGGCTTTAGTCCCGGGCATGGGCCGCGATGGGGGAACCGTCTCGCCACCCATCTCGGATCCGGGCGGCAGCCGCTTGCAGATCGCCCCGTCTCCCTGCGACCCACGTGGCACGGGGATGGCGGTGTCGCGATGGGCGAGGGATATCCCGAGCGGACGACAGCGAGGAGCGCGCGATGACCCAGACCATTCCGATCCGGCTGTGGCAGGGAGAGGTGGACCGGCAGGCGCGCAAGTTCTTCGGCCCTGAGCACCTGGGACTGGACCTCACACTCGATGAGGCGGGCCATCTCCGTTTCGAGGGGGATGGCGGGTTCGTCGAGTTGACGATCCGGCCTGCGTCGAACAACCAAGTTCGCCTGACGATCGCGAACCAGGGATTCGAGCAGGAGATCAAGGAATTCCGCCAGCGGTTGGCGCGCCAGGCGGCGGCAGAAACCTCGACCTCGGATTAGTGCAGGTTTGAGTCTGTCGCGAGACCGGGGTGGTCGCGATGTCGGTGCCTGGTGTGCTGACCTCGGGGTTGACTCCGCCCCCGGCACCGTGGCCGGGTGCACCGGTATGCGGGGGATGCACTCGACCACGGCCCGGGGAAGGGCGGGGAAGTGGAAGCCGCTAAGTCATACTGCCGGTGAGTGACTCCGCCTCCACGCACGCGGCGTGGTGGACGGAGCCCTCCGGCATCGGGGACGGCCCGTCAGGTGCCCCGCGTCGGTGTGGGGCGTGAGGGCCGGCGCCCATTAGTAGATTTCGAGATACCGCTCGAGCTCCCAGGTGCTGACGTGGCGCCGGAAGCTGTCCCACTCCTGCTTCTGCGCCTCGAGCAGCTTCTCGAAGACGTGCTCGCCGAGCGCCTCGCGCACGACCTCATCCCGCTCGAGCTCGGCCATCGCCTCGCCCAGGGTGGCGGGCAGCGTGGCGACGTTGCGGCGGCGCAGATCCTCCTCGGTGAAGTGGTACAGGTTCTCCTCGATCGGTTCCGGCAGCGGCAGCTCGCGCTCGATCCCATCAATGCCGGCCGCCAGCATCACCGCGTAGGCGAGGTACGGGTTGGCCGCCGGGTCCGGGCAGCGCAGCTCGATCCGGGTGGCCGCGGTGCGCCCGGCGCGGATGGCCGGCACGCGGATGAGCGCCGAGCGGTTCTGCCGTGCCCAGCTCACGTACACCGGCGCCTCAAAGCCTGGGACGAGCCGGCGATAGGAGTTGACCAGCGGCGCGATCACTGCCGCCATGCCCCGGGCGTGGGCCAGTTGCCCGGCGATGAAGTGACGCGCCAGCTTCGACAGCCCGTAGTCGTCGGAGGTATCGACGAAGGCGTTGTCGCCCGATTCCAGGAAAGCCAGGCTCTGGTGCGTGTGCATGCCGGAGCCGTTCACGCCCTCAATCGGCTTGGGCATGAAGGTGGCAAGCAGCCCGTGCTGCTGGGCGATGGCCTTCAGCGTGTACTTCACCGTGACCGCCTGATCGGCCGTCGTCAGGGCGTCGCTGTACTCGAAGTCGATCTCGTGCTGGCCGATGGCAACCTCGTGGTGCCCCGCCTCCACCTTGATACCGAACGCCTTCAGCGCCTGGATCATGTCCTTGCGCACTTCGGCGGCCAGGTCGGTGGTGAGGTCGAAATAGCCCGCCTGGTCGTGGGGGAGCGGCCGGACGCTCCCGTTGTCCTTGCGGAACAGGAAGAACTCCAGTTCCGGCCCGGTGTTGTAGCGATAGCCGATCTTGGCCAGTCGCTCCAACTGCCGGAGCAGGACCGCGCGCGGGTCTCCGGGGAAGAGATCGCCGTTCGGGTTGTGCACCCAGCAGATGACGCGGGCGGTGGTGTTGCGCCCCTGCTCCCAGGGAATCACCGCGAAGGTGGCCAGATCCGGCATCAGGAACATATCGCTCTCGGCGATGCGGGCGAATCCGGCGATGGACGAGCCGTCAAACCACTGCCCGTTCTGGATGACGTCCGGGAAAATGTCGATCGGGATCGAGACGCTCTTGACGATCCCCATCACGTCGGTGAACTGCAGGTTGACGAACTCGACGCCCGCTGCCTCCGCGCGGCTCAAGACCTCCTCCGCGGTAGGTGTTATGGCGGACCGGATCGTCGGCACCATCTCGAGCACCACGGTTGTACCTCCTTCGCCCTGGCGGGCCGCGCCTGGTGGATCGGTGGGGAGCTGTCGTCCCCGTCACTGACGCAAGGGTACGGTGGCAGGGTGGGGCCGCACTACGTTCTTCAACCCCAATCCGGGCCCAATTCTTTGTGCTCGGTGCACAAAAACGTCGACTGAGGGGGGACGATGCAGGGGCGGCCTATCCCCAGGGGTAGGCCGCCCTACCCATTCGCACGAGCGGGGACGATCCCTTCGGACATCCACCGAGATACGGAAGAAGGGTCCTGCGCTATGACGTCTGGGGGATTCTGACCCCCCGGCAACCGCTGTAGACTCGCACACGTGCCGGAACAATTCGGCACAGGACAACGAAAGAGGCGCCGCCTGACCTGCGGACGTGACGACCCCTGTGGCGAGCATGGACGCCGTGCCACCGGGCGAGCGAGTGGCGTACCCGCCCTCGGTCAGGCAGGGCAGTCCAGCGACACTTCGTCCCGCTCTGCTCCCGCAAGCCGGTCGGCCCTCACCTCGTATCCACTCTGGAGGGAGGCCATCGGCAGCAGTCTCCGCTCGGATATCTGCGAATGTCACGCATGACGTCCATCCCGGGAGGATAGCTCCCGGGCAGACATCACCCACTATAGGAGTGGAGGAACATGGATACACGGAAGTCTCGACTGACGCGCGTGCTCGCCGGCATGGGCCTGGCTGCCGCGCTGGCCGTCGGCGCGGTGCTGCCCTCGCTGGCGGCGGATTCCGCAACCTTGGATGGGACAGCCAATCTGGCCGCGGGACCGCTGGACCTCGTGGCGAACGGCTCGGTGAGCTTCAGCGGCACGCTCAACGGGCAGGACCAGACGCTCACCACCAACCCGGGTGACGCCACGATCACCATCACCGATGCAACCGGTTCCGGTGCCGGCTGGAGCTTGTCGGCCAGCGCGACCCAGTTCGCCGACGGCGACGGCCATTTCCTGCCGGCGGATGCGCTGAGCATCGGCTCGTCGACCGTGACCACCGATGCAGGCTACGCGGGCGACCTACCCGGAACCTTGACGGGCGGGACGCTTGGCAGCACCTCGACGGTGATCCTGGCCGCGCCCGCCGACTCCGGGATGGGCACGTTCTCGATCGCGCCGACGTTTACGCTGAATGTCCCAGCCGAGGCGTACGCCGGCGACTACACCAGCACGGTGACGTTCACGCTTGCGGTGACGCCGTAGCAATCGGTCGAGCGACGCGGCCGGGACGCTCCCGGCCGCGTCCACCGCGGGAACGGGTTGTCAACAGCATCTCATGAAGCGATCGCTCGCCTCGAGGAGGCCATCAACGATGCGGTTCTTGTCCAACGCACTGCGCGTCGTGCCCGCCGCGCTCCTGCTCCTGCTCTTGCTCACAACGGCGCGCGTGGCGCAGGCCGCCGGGGAGGCGAGTTTCAGCGTGCGGCCCGCTTCGACGCAGTCAACGAACGCCGCGTACTTCGTCTACGACGCCGAGCCGGGGCAGGTGATTCAGGACGACGTCCTGGTCATCAACACCGGCGATGCGCCAGGCACGGTCCGCCTCTACGCGTTGGACGGGATGACCGGTCCGACCGGCGGGATCGTGTTCCCCGACGCCGACGCCCCTCGCTCGCAGGTCGGCGCTTGGGTGCAGCTCGACGAGACGGAGTTGACGCTCGGCCCGGGCGAGTCGCGCACCGTGGGCTTCACCGTGACCGTGCCGCGTGAGTTGCGTGCGGGCCACCACGTCGGCGGCATTGCCGCGCAGGGCACCGCGGTGAATCAGGGGAGCGGGCAGTTCCAGGTCAACGTGCAGACTCGCATCGTGACCGCGGTGCAGGTCAATATTCCGGGGCCGGCGGTCGAGCACCTGACGATCAACGGGGTGACGCCCTCCGTGCAGAGCTCGAAGCAGACGCTCCTGCTCGCGCTGCGCAACGATGGCAATCAGATGGTGAAGCCGCAGGGCACGGTCACCATCGCCGACGGCGAGGGGCGCGAGCTCCACAGCATCCCACTGCAGGTGCACACGTTCCTCCCGGACACGGCGATCGACTACCCGGTGGTGATCCCCGATGGGCCGCTCGCGGCTGGGGACTACCAGGTGGTGGTGGACCTGCAGTACGGCGCGCAGGGGACGGCGCGCTACGAGGGTACCTTCACCATCCCTGAGGCGCAGGCGGCGCCGGAGAGCGAGGCGACGTCCGGTGAGCAGCCGGCGACGGTCGCGACCCTAGCGGCGCAGGGCGTGTCCCCCTGGCTGATCGCCGCCGTGGCTGGCGCGGGGCTGCTTGCCGGTCTCCTGCTGGCCGGCGGATGGTTGATCTGGCGGGGCCGCGCGGCGAAGCGCCGGTCGGCGGCGCCGGCAGCAGGGCAGGGCAGCGGCGTGAGCCCGATCCGGCCGTTGGTTCCGCTGTCCCACGCCAACACGGTCCGGATTCGGCAGTCCGAGGGTGACGACGAGGCGGGAGCGACGCAGTGGTGACGCAGAACTGGCGCCTGCTCCGGATCTGCCTCGGCCTGGCGGTTCTCCTCGCGCTGAGTGGCGTGCCCACTGTGCTGGCGGAGGAGAGCGTGCCCGGCGAGGTGGTCGTCACCGGTGGACCACTCACGATGTCCGCCAGGAGTGGTCCGAGCGTGACAAGTCAACTCGATGGCACGGACCGCCGCGTGACGTCGTCGTTCACACTCGACGTCAGCGACGCCACCGGGTCCGGCGCCGGTTGGAGCCTGGGGATCAGCGCGACGCCCTTCACGACCGGCGGTCCGGCCGGCCACGCGCTGCCGGCCGACGCGATGACGATCACCGGCGTGGTCGCGGCCTGTGCATCGGGGACCTGCACGGACCCGGTGAACGCGGTTGCCTACCCGTTGACCGTGCCCACCGGCACGGAGGTGCAGCCGGTGCCGTTTTTCACCGCCGCGCCCGGTACCGGTATGGGCGCTTTCACCGTGTCGCCGACGGTGGAGATCGCCATCCCGGCGAACGCCTATGCCGGCAGCTACACAACGACGATCACCCTGTCGATTGTGAGCGGGCCGTAGCCGGGCGGGGCGGTAAGTCGACCGAGGAGGGTTAAGGAGGAGAACGGGGCCATGGAGGACTCGCAGTCGTCGCGGCGACAGCCGTCCGTGCTGGAGAGCGGGCGGTCCTGGGCGCGGGTCGTCCCGTGTGCGGAGCATGGAACCTCCGCCTGGTGCTATATCCAGGAGGACGGCAGTCACATCGACAGCGATCAGTGCTGCTGCAACCTGATGCCGAGCGCGTACTGCCCGGTGGACGCGCACCGCGCAACGGCACTGGTGCTCCATCCCGAGGGCATGGCCGGGCTGTTCGGACGTTCGCGAGGCACGAACGGGCACCGGTAGGTGCTGGGGGCGCGCCCGCGAGCGTGCACAGTCAGTCGGTGTCGCTGGACGTGTAGGACGCGGGGCGGACGGGTAGCTCCACGATGAAGGTGGAGCCGCAGCCCTGACCCTCGCTCTGGGCCCAGATGCGCCCGCCGTGGCGCTCCACGATGGCACGGCTGATATAGAGCCCGAGGCCGATACCGCTGATGTTGCGCACGGTGGTGTTGCCGGCGGCGCGGGCAAACGGCTCGAACAGGCCGGCGATCTCGGGTGGGTCGAGCCCGACTCCCGGGTCGCTGACTTCGATGCGGATCCAGCTCGGCTCCGCCCCGGGGCCTACCTGCACGCTGATCGTGCCGCCGGTCGGGGAGTACTTGATCGCGTTCGACAGCAGGTTGGTCAAGACCTGATCGATCCGGTGGGGATCGACGACGATCGCGGGCAAGCCCGGCGTGGCGATGAAGCGCAGCTCGTACCGATCGTCCTCTTCGATCTGCCGCCGGAAGCGATCGACAACCGCCTCGACCAGCGCGGTCAGGTCGACCGTCTCGAAGTGGTACTCGAGGCAGCCGGTGCGCACGCGGCTCACATCGAGCAGGTCGTCGACGAGGCGCGTGAGCCGATCGATCTGGCCCAGGATCGTCTGGAGATCCCGCTCGGCCCGCTCCGGTGCGAGGGTGCCGCGCCGCTGCAGGGTGCGGAGCATGCCCTGGGTGAAAAGCTTGACGCTGGTCACCGGGGTCTTCAACTCGTGCGCGGCGATGGACAGGAACTCCTCGCGCTGCCGCTCGAGCTGGCGGGTCCGGGTCATGTCGTTGGCGACGGCGACGGCGCCGACGATGGTGCCGCGGTCGTCCACGATCGGGGAGTAGGCGAAGCGGAGGTGGATATCCTCGCCGGTGTCCGCCCGCCGCACGATCTGCTCCCAGTCCGCGCTCGTTTCCCCGCGGAGCCCACGCGCCAGCGGCATCTCCTCAGGCGGGATCGGCCGGCCGTCCGGGTAGCGCGCCTGGCTGAACTCGGCATACTTCGCGAGCGGCTGGAGGGCCTGCTCGGTGGTGATGCCGAAGAGCCGGGCACCTGCTTCGTTGACGAGCACCACCCGCCCCGTGCCGTCGCAGACGTAGACGCCCTCCACCATCGACTCGATGATGGTGCTGAGTGCGGTAGCCTGTTGGGCCGCGCTCTTGGCGAGCTCCTCGATCCGCCGCTGGTAGCGCACCCGCTCGGTCGTGTCCGTCACCAGTCCGATCACCGCCTCGACCCGGCCGAGGCGGTCGCGCAGCGGGACGCACCAGGAGTCCAGGTGGATCGCTCCCCGCTCCGACCCCTCGTAGACGACATCCCGCACCTCGATCGTCTCACCGGTGGTGAAGGCCTCGGTGAGCGCGGCTCCGAAGCCCACCTCGTCGAGATCCGGAATGATCGTGCGGAGGGGCAACCCCACGAGATCCTTCTCCGAGCGGTAGGGTTCGTCCAGGAAACTGCGGTAGTGCCTGTTCGCCGTCAGCACGCGCAGGTCGGGCGGCGGCCCCACCACGATGACGCCGGCGGGCACGTACTGCAGCACCTGCTCCAGGAAGACGCTGTGCCGCTCAGTCGATTCGAGCAAGAGGATCTTCTCGACCGCCAGCGCCACATGGCTGGCTACGCGCTCGACGACCGCCAGCACGCGGTCCGAGAAGGCCGCAGGCGTGCGGGAACTGAGGTTGATCGTCCCGAGGATCCCGTGCTCCCCGCGGAGCGGATAGATCGCGTAGCTGCGGATGCCGAGACTCCGGAGGAGGGCATCCTCCTGAAAGGCCGCGGAGAGGGTGTCGTCGACGACGACCGGGACGCCGTCGGTGGCGACCCGCTGGACGGCTTCCGCCACCTCGCCGGTGGAGAGGATGGTCGAGAACGGCGTCGGCCGCAGCGCCAGGACGCGCAGCCGTCCATCCTCGTCCTCCGGCGACGGAACCGCCAACGAGATGTTGTCGCAGCCGATCAGCGGCTGCAGGAAGCCGAACGTGTACCCGAGAATCGTGTCGATGTCGCGACCGGAGGCGATAGCGTGGGCGATGGCGTCCAATTGCAGGGCGTCGAGGCCGGTGTCGTCCCGCACCGGCTCGCGGCGCAGCATGACGGTCATCCCGACGATCGCCCCGCCGGTGTCGCGTACCGGTGACGCCGACAGCCGGATATCCGGTCCGAGGCCAGGCACCGGAACGCCGTAGACCGTTTCTCCCCGCGCGACCCGCTGGCAGAGATTGGCGGGGCCGCCGAGCTGGGCGACGTTCACAAGCGTCTCCCGCCCACCGAGGAGGTGCTGTGCCGCCTGGTTCCGATGTTGAATGACGCCGGCCGGGTCGGCGACGAGGACAGCCTCATCGAACTGGTCGAGCGCCGCGCGGAGGAGGAGCAACTGATGCGTCATAGTCACGCCGGCTCGTCTTCCCTATCTCTATCTCTCGAGGCGGGTTCGGTCCGTCCGGTAAGCATACTACCGACCGGGATCCTCCCGGCCGCTCCCCTGCCTAGCAGATCGCGTGCCCGATGAGTCAGGCTGGCAGGGCTCACCATCGCTGCATCCGGAACCAGACCGCCTGATGATACGACCATCACCGATTTGCTGATCCCCCGCGGACCGCGCCGCATCGCATCCGTGACCACCGGGCACGCTCTGGCACCGTCTATGCATTGTCTCACAGAAATTATTCGTGCGACCAGACTAACCCGCAATGACGCAGGCGGGCGGATGCCGGGTCGCCAGCGGGCTGGAAACGAGAGGTGCAGGAATGCACGAGTCCTACCCCGAGCGGAAGATGGACGATCTCACGGACAGCGACGAGCTACGCGCGACATCGGAGCCGTCCGGCTACGGTGCATCCGAGCCCGGTCGGCGTGCGGGCGAGCAGTCCGCCGGACAGGCCCAGCAGCAGGCGGGGCAAGCGGTTGGCAAGGCTCAGGAGCAGGCCGGTCAGGCGGTCAGCAAGGTCCAGCAGCAGGCCGCGGAGCGGGCGGCTGGGCAGAAGGACCGGCTGGCGGAGGGACTGGAAAGCGCGGCGGATGCCCTGACACAGGTGAGCCGCCAACTCCACGATAGCCAGCAGGACACCATCGCCAACGTCACCGACATGGCCGCGGATCGCGTGCGGCAGCTATCGGACTACCTCCGCCGGCACGAGGTCGAGGACCTGATGGACGACGTGGAGGACTTCGCCCGTCGCCAGCCGGCCCTGGTGCTGGGCGGGGCGTTCGCGCTCGGCGTGCTGACGGCCCGCTTCCTCAAGAGTTCCGGCTCGTCCTCGGGTCGGACCTCTCGGGGCGGCATGCGCGGCCGGACCCGCTACGGCGACGCGATGGTCGAGGAGAGCCCGAGCTATCGCCCGTCCTCGGAGCCGGGCTACGGCGCCGGGCAGACGCGGAGTACAGGAGTTGACTGATGGAGCAGAGCAGAGACGAGCGCTCGCTCGGCGAGCTGTTCTCTGACCTGTCGCGGCAGACCAGCGTGCTGATACGCCAGGAAGTGGCGCTGGCCAAGACCGAGATGAGCCAGAAGGCGACCGAGGTCGGCAAGAACGTCGCAATCCTTGCGATCGGCGGCGCGGTGGTCTACGCCGGGGCGCTGGCGATCCTGGCGGCGATCATCATCCTGCTGGCCGAGATCATGCCCTGGTGGTTGTCGGCACTCATCGTCGGCATCGTGGTGGCGGCGATCGGGTACTTCCTGGTCGACCGGGGCCGGGACGCGCTCCAGCGCACCCCGCTCGCGCCGGAGCAGACGGTCGAGTCGCTCAAGGAGGACCGTGATTGGTTGAAGGAGCAGGCATGAGAGACCCGTTTGAGCGCCCGGACGACGTCCAGCCTCCGGACGCAGATCAGACACCCGATGAGATCCGCGACGACATCGAGGACACGCGGGCCGACATGAGCGAGACGATCGATGCCATCCAGGAGCGCCTGAGCCCGGAGCACCTGAAGGATCAGGCGAAGGAGTCGGTCCGAGAAGCCACGATCGGGAGGGCCGAGCAGATGGCGAGCGACATGGGCGACACGGCGCGCCAGACCGGCGGCGGCATTATCGAGACGATCAAGCAGAACCCGATCCCCGCGGCGCTCGCCGCAGTCGGCATCGGCATGCTCTGGCGGAACCGGCAGAGCGCGTCGCAGCCGTCATCGCGCCCGCGCCACGTCCGCTACGATAAGTACGGGCGCCCCGTCCCCCGCACCTACGCGGACGACGAGCGAGCCGAGTCGCGCGGCGGCGGCGCCGGCCAGGCCGTGAGCCAGGCGCAGGAGCGGGCGGGGGAGATGGCTTCCCAGGTCCAGGGGCGCGCCGGCGAAGTGACCGGCGAGATGCAGCACCAGATGCACAGCGCGCGGAGCCAGCTCGACCGCCTCATCGACGAGAAACCGCTGGCGGTCACGGTTGCCGCTCTGGGCCTGGGCGCCGCAGTGGGCCTCGCCATCCCCGAGACCCAGCGGGAGCGGGAGATGATGGGCCCGGCCCGCGATACGGTCATGGAGAAGGCGCAGGACGCCGCGCAGCAGACGATGGGCAAGGCTCAGCAGGCCGCTGAATCGGCCCAGCAGTCGGCGAAGGACGCAGCCAAGGAGCAGGGGCTCACGCAGTAGGGGATCCTGCGTCAATCGTCATGCGTCATTCGTCATCTCCCCTCTCCCCTGGTGGGAGAGGGGCCGGGGGAGAGGGGGACGGTTGACGCATCAGGCACCACGCACCACGTTCGCGGCGGTGCCGCCGCCGAGGACGCGCGGCCCGTCGTAGAGCACGACCGCCTGCCCGGGCGCCAGTGGTGGCCCGGGCTCAAGGAACTCAACCCGCTCGCCGTCGCAGACGACCTCAAAACGTGGCCCCTGGTAGCGGATCCGAGCCTGTGCCCGCGTCGGCGGCTCGCCGTGCCAGATCGGATCGCGCAGAGTCACGCTGCGCGTCAGCAGCCGCGCGCGAGGTGCCACCGCGACCGTGCGGGTAGCCGGGTCGATCGAGGCGACGTAGCGGCGCTCCGGGACCGTCTTGTCCCACTGGAGCCCGCTGCGCTGGCCGATTGTGACGTAGGCGATACCCGGATGCCGCCCGACCACCCGGCCGTGCTCGTCCAGCAACGGGCCGGGCTTCCCGGTCTCCGGTCGTGCGGCCGCGACCAGGTTTCCCACCCCGCCGGCCGTCTTCGCGAAGCAGAGGTCGACCGAGGCGGCCTTGTCCGCCACCGGCAGCCCGGCGGCGCGTGCTCGCTCCCGCACGGTTTCCTTGTCGAGCTCCCCCAGCGGGAACTCCAGCCGCTCCAGATCCTCCGAGGTGAGCCGGTAGAGGGCGTACGACTGGTCACGACGCGCATCGCGCGCCTCCGCCAGGTACCAGCGGTCGCCGACGCGCACCTTGCGCACATAGTGGCCCGTGGCCACGGCGGGGATACCCAGGCTGTCGGCCAGGCGCAGCAGGGCCGGGATGCGCACCCGGTGGTTGCAGGCAATGCATGGGTTGGGTGTCTCGGCGCGGGCATAGGACTCGACCGTCATGCCCGCCACCTCGCGGTTGAATTCATCCCGCAGGTCACGAACGTAGAAGGGGATGCCGAGCCAGTTGGCGACGAGGCGCGCGTCGAACGCGGCCTGATCGCCACAGCAGACCCCCTCGGCGAGCGACTCGGGATCGGAATCGAACAGGCGCAGGTGGATCCCGATCGGCTCCCAGCCGAGGGACTGGAGCGTCAGCGCGGCGACGGCGCTATCGACGCCCCCGGAAAGTGCAACGAGAATGCGAGCCATGAAATGTGCGGACCTCCAGTGCGTAGGCGGCGATGGAACACGGGGCGGCGGGCCGCGACGCCGCCACCTTGAGCGTACCACGTAGGGAGGTCGCACCCCAGGGGTGGGGGGCCGCGTTCGGGGCGCCCCGCCCGCTACGAGTGCGCCGTAGCCGGGGCGTCCGCAGGGGCCTCTCGCTCGGGCTCGCGGTCCCAGTCGTCCGGCCGGCGGGCGACCTGGGTCGTGACCAGCAGGCCGCCGTAGCCGATCTCGGCCATCAGGCGCCGGTCGATCGGTTCCTTTGCCAGCGCGTAGGGGAGCAGCAGGTCCAGCACCGACGTGCGGCCGTACAGCTCGCAGGAGGCCAGGCCAAGGAACGGCACGTCGCCCGCGTAGGCGACCCAGAACATCGTGCCGGGGTCGACCGGCGCGCCGCGCCGCACCAGGCGCCCCCCGGTGCCCCGCAGCGCGGTGATGAAGGGGTCGGCGGGGTCGAGCACGATCGACCCGGCGACCAGGACCACCTCCGCCCCGGCCGCGAGCAGCTCCCGGTAGGCCGTGGTGATGCCTGCCGGCTCATCCGCATCCAGGTGGCGCACCTCGATCAGCCGGGCGCCGAAGCGCTCCAGCGTGGCCGCCATCTGGCGCTCGGCGACGCGCAGGTTCGCCGGGCGGATCCGGGTTCCGGCCAGCATCGCGACCCGCTCGGCGACAAACGGCGCCACGCGGGCGAGCGGCCCGCGCCGAGCGCGCGCCAGCGCCCGCTGGATCGCCCGCTCGGGCATGTACAGGGCCGGTGCCTTCACGATGCCGACCGTCTCCCCGGCGGTCACGACGCGGCCGTCCAGCGCGGTCGCCACCAGCGCGGCGCCGGTCCGGTTCACCCGCTCGACCGCACGGGCATCAACCCGCAGCAGCCCAAAGCCTGCCGCGTGAAGGTTCACCTGCCCCTGGTGTGGCCCTTCCAGGTCGATCCCCGGCCCGACCAGGCCCCTGGCCAGCGCCAGCGATGCGTCGGGCTGGGCCACATCGCCCGGCCCCGGGACGACGACCTCGAAGGTCACCTCGTCGACCCCCGCCGGCAGGCGCTCGATCGCCTCCACCAGCGGCGTCCCGCGACGGATCGTCACCGATGGTCGGACCGACGCCAGCGTAAGGTCGCGGCAGAGCACTGCACCGGGGAGGGTTGCCGGGTCATCCCCGACTCGGAACGTTCGTCGCTGCATCGTTGGTTCCTTCCATCCGCGCTGTGGCGGCGACGCGAGCGCCGCGACCTGATCCGGCCCAACCTGCCTCGTCTCTCCTCCTGACTCCTATCCATAAGGATAGTCCACATCGCTCCCTTCCGGTGCGCGCCCCTCCGAAACGAGCCCGGGCTCGCGCGCAGGTGAAACACAGAGCCTGCCGGCGACGTTTGCCTTAGTGGAGTACCTCTATCGGTGCGCCTGCCCCACCGGGCGGACGCCGCACACTATGGAAGGGATCCCCATGTTCAATCTCCCCACCAAGACACGCCGGGCGTACCGGCGCGTCGCCGGCGTTCTTCTCCTCGCGAGCGTCACCCTCCTTCTGGCCGCGTGCAACAGCACCGCAGCCGCGCCCTCCGCCCAGGCCGATCCGTCGCCTCCAGCCGCCACCACCGCCGACGCGGCACCGACCACGGAGGAAGTCGCCGAGCCCAACCCGGGAGCGGGCGACACGTACCGCGATGACCGCAGCACGGCCGAGGCCGTGGTGGAGTCGTACTACAACGCCATCAACCGCCAGGAGTACGTCCGGGCCTACTCGTACTGGGAGCCGGAAGCTGCCGAGTCGCAGCTCCCGCCGTTCGAGCAGTTCCAGGAGGGATACGCACAGACCGCTTCGGTGGACCTGACGATCGGGACCGTGACCTCCGACGCCGGGGCCGGTCAGCTCTACAACGCCGTGCCGGTGGCGCTCGTCGCCAAGCAGACCGACGGCTCGACGCAGACCTTCGTCGGCTGCTACCAGCTCCACCTCGCCAACCCGGCGATCCAGGGCGAACCGCCCTTCCGCCCGATGGGCATCCGGTCCGCCAGCATCGACCAGGTCCCCAACGACGCCGACATCCCCTCGTTGCTGGAAACCGCCTGCCAGGAGTAGCGGCGGGCGTGGTGGGTGCGCCGCGCCAATCGGCCCCCAGCCCGCTGCTGGTGTGAGGCGGATGCATCGGATCAAGGCGCGTGGCTCGGGCCCGGGGCTTATGGGGTTTGACGAATTACAGAGATGCACGCGGTCGGCCCGTGCCCGGGAGTGGGTGGCGAGAAGGATCACATCGTGGCACGTGCCCGGGGCTCAAGCCGCCGGGCTGACAACGAAAGCCGGCTTCAGCCGCGTGCCGGGGTGGGTTCCGCACCGACGTTGGGACGCGAGACGGGTGGTGCGAAGGATCCCGCACCCTGGTGCGTGCCCGGCGGCTTGAGCCCCGGGCACGGGCCGCGGCGCGGGGATCCTCACGCCACCCACCCCGGATCACGGCCACGGCGCGGGAATCCTCACACCGAGTCTAGCTATGGAAAAGCAGTTGTGAAATAATGTTCAGGTTGAGGCCAACTTCCGAGGCGGCCGGGTCGAGCCATGACCGCCATGGGGGACGATGGGGGGACCGGCCGGCTCACTGAGGAGGCGCGAGGTGCACCTCGCGATGGAGGAATGACGACGATGTCGGATAGTCCGCGAGCCTGCTCCTGCAGCCCGGAGCAGGGTATCCGTTGCCCCGAGGGGCAGCGGCTATACGACAGCGCGCGAGCGCTCCACTTCCGTGCATTGCGCGATCCGCTGATCCTCGGAGCCTACCGCGAGGCGTGGGCTGCCTACCTGGCACACGTCTCCGCCCGGCGCGCGCAGCCCGAGCCGGAACCGGATCCATCCCTCCCACCCAAGGCCGTAGCCTGGCTCCGTTTCCATCGCTGGCTCTACCGGCGCGGGTACTACGCTGACGACGTAAGTGCCGCGTGACCGGCGTGCTCCGGCCCGCGTAGGCGCGTGATTGTCAAGCTGGCCACCGCAGCCGGCGTCATCCTGATCACACGAGTGGCTGCCTCTGGCGGCGCTCACCGCAGGCGGTCCTAGGTGCCGCCCGGCAGAGGGTGCGTGTGCTAGCGACGACGTGAGGAGGGGTCGAGGAAGTCCCGAATGCCGTCGCCGAGGAAGTTCGATGCCAGCGCGACGGACAGGATCGCGAGCCCCGGTCCCGCGGCGACCCACCAATGGTAGAAACGTGCCGCACCGTCGCGGATCATCGCGCCCCATTCTGGCTCCGGTGGCACCGCCCCCAGACCGATGAAGCTCAACGACGCGGCCAGCAGCACGACCTGCCCAAAGTCCATCGTCGCATTGACCAGGACTGACGACATCGAGAGTGGCAAGATGTGGCGCGCCATCAACCGCCTGGGGGACGCTCCCATCGCGACCGCTGCCAGCACGTGATCCTGTTCGCGCACCACGAGGATCTGGCCTCGGAGGAGCCGCGCGTAGACCGGCCACCAGACGATGATCATGGCGATCATGGCGTTGCCGATCCCCGGGCCGAGTGCCGCCGTGATCGCCATTGCCAGCACGATCGGGGGAAATGCCAGGGTGATGTCCGAAATGCGCATGAGAACCTCATCGACCCATCCCCGGAAGAACCCGGCGACGGCGCCGATGAGGCAGCCCAGCCCGGCCGACGCTGCGATCACGATCACAGCAATCCGCAGCGATATCTTTGCCCCGTAGAGCGTCCGGGTGAAGACGTCGCGGCCGAGTGCGTCGGTCCCGAAGGGGTGCGTGAGGCTGGGGCCGCTCAGCCGGGTGCTCGTTGGTTCAAGTGGCCCAAAGGGTGCCCACCACTGAACGGTGAGCGCGACCACAACCCACAACGCGAGTACTGCTGTGCCCACCAGCACCGGGACCGGCACACGCCGCGAACGAAGACGCAGCGCGGGGAACCAGTGCCGCGAATGTTCCTCAGCGAGCGTCGTGTCGACCGTCATACATCACACCCTGGTGGTTCGTTCCGCCACGGACGCGGGACTCTGATGCGTTCCGTTCCATGGCCCGCCGGATGAGGCCGTAGCAGCCGAGCCGCGTGATCACGAGAGGCGAACACGTGGGTCGACCAGCGCATAGGCCACGTCGGTCACGAGATTCGTGACGATGTACGCCGCACCGACGAAGAGCGACACGCCCATGATTGCCGGGAAGTCGAGCGTCCGCGCCGCCTCCACGGCGTACGATCCGATTCCCGGCCAGGCGAAGATCGACTCGGTGAGGACCGCACCCGCGATCAGGGATGCGAACGAGAGCCCGATGATGGTCAGAACCGGGATCAGTGCGCCGCGCAGTGCGTGCGTTACGATGACGCGGGTTTCCGTTAGGCCTTTGGCCCGCGCGGTCCGCACATAGTCCTGGCTGAGCACCTCGATGAGGCTCGCCCGGACCAGGCGCGAGATGATCCCGAGCACGAGCCAGCCCAGGACGACGGACGGCAGCACGAGATGCTTCAGCGCATCCCAGAACAACGGGAAGTCGAGGGCGACGAGGGCGTCGAACGTGTAGAGCCCGGTCAGGTGCGGGGGCGGGTTTCGCTGCGGGTCCAGGCGACCGGGACCGGGAAGGATCCCGAGTTTGCCGTAGAAGATGAAGAGGGCGATCAGTCCCGCCCAAAACACCGGGACCGATGACCCGATCAGCGCGATGAGCCGCGCGACGTGATCGACCCAGGTATCGCGCTTCAGGGCCGCGATCATCCCAAGCACGACGCCCACCGACACGGCGAACAGCATGGCTGCCAGCGTCAACTCCAGCGTCGCTGGCAGCCGGCGCAGGAGATCCTCTGCCACCGGCGACTTGGTACGGAAGGATGTTCCGAGATCTCCGTGCAGCAGGTTCGTCACATAGATCACGTACTGCTCGGGCAGGCTCTTATCCAGCCCCCAGCGTGCTTTCGCCGCTGCCACCACCTGCTCGTTGTGCAGTTGCCGTTCTCCCACGATCGAGGCAAGCGGGTCCGCCGGCACGGTACGCGAGACGACGAACGTCAGGGTGACGATGCCAAGCAGGAGCACCGGCATGAGGAGCAGCCGGCGCATGACAAATCGCGTCACTCGGCCTCACTCTCCGCCAGCCAAGGCAGCGCCAGGCCACGGACAGCCGCGTGGCCTGGCGCTCTCGGCTACTTCCAACTCAGCTTGGCGATCTCCAGGTTGCAGCACCCGCTGTAGTGCATCCCCTGGACATCCGAACGGTAGGCCAGCACCAGATCAGGGTTCATCAGGGCGATGATGTAGGCTTCTTCGATCATCTCGCGGCCGATCTGTCCGTAGAGGTCGGCCCGGGTTGCCTCATCACTCGCCGCGAGGGCCTGCGCGTAGAGCTCGACAACCTTGTCGTTGACCACATCTCCCGCGTCGGGACCGCCGACGCGACCAGCCCACGCACCGCCCGGGATCATCCCGAAGTACTCGATGTACTGCGACGGATCGGTATGGTCTGGCGCGTAGTAGCCGGCGGAGACGGGAATGCCCGGGTCGACCCGCTCCTCAAGCCAGACCGCGAACTCAATCGGCTGGAGGTTCAGCTCGATGCCGATCTCCTTCAGGTCGGTCTGGATCTTCTGCATCATGATGTTGAAGTCGACCCCGTAGACGTTCATGTTCGGGTAGCGGGCATCGATGGTGAACCCGTCCGGGTAGCCGCCCTCTGCCATGAGTTGCCGCGCCCGGTCCAGATCCCGCTCCGGCAGCGGTAGGTTTTCCGTGCCGAGGAATCCGTTGGGGATCGCTGTAGCTTGCTTCCGCCCGGCTCCACCCAACGTCACCTCGATCAAGCCCTCGTAGTCGATCGCGTAGCGGATGGCCTGCCGGACTTTCGGATTCAACTCATCACCCAGGCCCCGCGCGCCCGGAGACAGCACCAGGTAGAGGAAGTTGAAGGAGGGGACGTTCTCGATGATGATATCGCCTCCAGACTGCATGTCCGCGGCGACATCCGGGCTGATCTGCATGGCAATGCTGACGTCACCGCCCTCCAGCAACTGCCGCTGCGCAACGGCGTCCATCACCTCGCGGATAGTGACGTCCTTGATCGCCGGGGGATCACCCCAGAAGTTCTCGTTCGCGGTCAGCACGATCTCGTCGCGCTCCCGATAGCTGACCAGAACGTAGGGCCCGCTCCCGGCCGAGTTCGACATGAACCAGGCTTCGGCGGTATCCGTGGTATCTGCGTCGGGGTCCGCCGTCGCGCCGTTTTCCATGGCCAGGTCGCTGTTGACGATAGCGGCGTAGGGCGACGCCATCTTGGCGAGGAAGGCGGAATCCGGCTTGGCGAGGTTGATCACGACGGTTCGGTCGTCAGGGGTCTCAATGCTCTCCAGCCCGTCCACGAAGAAGGAGGGCGACCCCTTCAGGTTGTGCAACCGTTCGAGCGACCACTTGACGTCCTTTGCCTCCACCGGAGAGCCGTCGGCGAAGGTCGCGCGCTCGTCCAGCTTGAACGTGTACTGCGTGAGGTCCTCGTTCGAGGACCACTCGGTCGCAAGCTGGGGGATCAGTGTCCGGTTATCCGAGAGATCCAGGCCCACCAAGCGCTGATAGGTCGCCGTGATGACGATCTGGCAGGTGTCGCAGAACGCTCGGTGCGGGTCGAGCGAGTTGATATCGGTGTGGCGTGCGATGACGAGACGCTTGCCCGACTGCTCGCCATTGCTCGGCGCATCCGTCGGCGCCTTTGTCGCGTCTCCGCCTTCCTGCGGGGTGGAACTGCCTGATCCACAGGCCACCGGGAAGATCAAGAGCAGGAAGACTAACACCAGGTATGGCCAGCGACGGGATGTGCCGAGCATGCCCACCTCCTCCACTCCCCAGCGACCCTCGCCAGGGGATGAGCCGATCCCTGCCCCCACGAAACGTATGCCCTGCGAGCGAATCGTCGCCGAACGGCCGGCCGGTGCCGGTGTGAACCGACGGATCACGGCCGGGGTGGCCGGCGAGCCTTCACGCACTGCTAAGGGCCGCGGCGCTCTGAGCTGCTTTCTTCTCACGCACCGCTTGTTCTGTTGCCGATTGGCGCCATAGACAGTAGTATGCCTCCCGAGAGCTGTCAACCCTGTTAATCAGCATCCGGGCATCACCCCAGCGGGCCTCGAGCACGCGCGAGTGGGTGCATGTCGGGGGGAGGGTATCGATCGTGTCGCGGACGGTGTCCTGGTCCAACTGGTCCGGCGGGGTCTCGTGCACCCCGCAACGGGTCGAGGTGCCCGAATCCGAGGCTCTGGTTGTCGATCTCGTGCGCGCCGCGGAGGAGAGCGACGCAGTCGTCCGGGTCGCTGGCAGCGGCCACTCCTTCGTGCCGCTCTGTGCAACTGACGGGGTGGTGCTCTCGCTCGACAACCTTCAAGGCGTGATCGACATCGACCCGGATCGCCAGCAGGCCGTGGTCTGGGCCGGGACCAAGCTCCACCAGCTCGGTGAGCCGTTGTGGCGGGCCGGCCTTGCGTTGGAGAACCAGGGCGACATCGACCGGCAGTCGATCGCCGGGGCCATCAGCACCGGCACGCACGGCACCGGCGTGCGTCTGGGTAACCTGGCGACCCAGGTCGCCGGCGTGCGCCTCGTGCTTGCCTCCGGCGACATCCTCGACTGTTCCGCGACCACAGAGCCGGACGTGTTCCACGCCGCACGCATCTCGCTGGGCGCGCTCGGCGTCATCACCCAGTTCACACTTCGCCTGGTCCCGGCCTATCGTCTCCGTGAGCGGACCTGGGCCGCCTCCGTGGACGAGTGCCTGGAACAGCTACCCACGCTGATGCAGGCGACGCGGCACTTCGAGTTCTTCTGGTGTCCCAACACGGATACCTGTGCGATGAAGGCTCTGGACCCCACCGATGACGAAACCACCCCGCCGCAAGAGCGACCCTGCGCGCCACCGGGGCATGTGGACCGCTACGTCGGCCCGGAGCGCGTCGATTGGAGTTACCGGATCTTCCCGTCGGACCGGTCGGACCGGTTCAACGAGATCGAGTTCGCCGTCCCGGCATCGCTCGGCCCGGACTGCTTCAGCGAGATTCGGCGCCTCATGCAGGAGCGCTACCCCGATGTCACCTGGCCGATTGAGTACCGGAGCGTGGCCGCGGACGACATTCCGCTCAGCCCGGCCTATGGGCGGGCGACCGTGACGATCTCCGTGCACCAGGGGGCATCGCTGCCGTACGAGAACTTCTTCCGCGACGTCGAGGCGATCTTCCGTGCCTTCCAGGGTCGACCCCACTGGGGCAAGATCCACTGGCTTACGGCGCGCGAGCTCAGAGACCTGTACCCGGAATGGGATCGGTTCCAGGCCGTCCGCGAGCGACTCGACCCGAACGGCCGCTTCCTCAGTCCCTACCTGCGCGAGCTGCTCATCGACTGAGCACCGGAGCGGGCGGCCAGGACGTCATCTGGCGGCAAGAGCAACAATCGGCACGAGCTCAGCTACCGGCGCGACCACCACAGGCGCCGGTGGCAGTGCCTGCCTCCAGGAGCGACTCATCGGCCCCCTGAGAGCTGCCCTCATCGCCGGGAACCGGGGGCGCAACCGTGGGGGACCGTGCCGCACCTGGCAGTGTTTCTGCTAGGCGTATACTGTACGGTGGAGCATGGGCCGGCGGGATGCGGGATGCTGGCGGGCTGCTCCGGTGAGCGTTGGCAGCGTCTCTGCCCGGCCGGGTAATGGCCCCTCCGCGACCGTCCGGTCCGCACCGGGCCGGTGGCGTTCCCACCACCGGAGACTATTGACGACGGGAGGGACCCCACGTGGCCAATCCACTGCAGCGCCTCGCCGATTTCGGACAGAGCTTCTGGCTTGACAATCTCAGCCGGGCCCTCATCACCTCCGGTGAACTGGCCCGGCTGATCGAGCAGGACGGCCTTCGCGGCATCACCTCGAACCCCACCATCTTCGAGAAGGCGCTCGCGAGCACGGACGAGTACGACCAGGACATCGAGCGCCTGGCGGCCGAGGGCAAGAGCGATGAGGAGATCTTCGAGGCCCTGGCCATCGAGGATATCCGCATGGCGGCCGATCTGCTGCGTCCGGTCTACGATGCGGCCGGGGGCGGCGACGGGTTCGTCTCGCTGGAGTTGCCGCCGTATCTCGCCACGGATACCGAGCGCTCGGTGGCCGAGGCCAAGCGCCTCTTCACCACTATCGACCGGCCCAATGTGATGATCAAGGTGCCGGGAACGGAAGAGGGGATCCCCGCCATCGAGCAGCTCATCGCCGACGGGGTCAACGTCAACATCACGCTCCTCTTCTCGCTCGAGAACTACCGGCACGTGATCGAGGCCTACCTGCGCGGGCTGGAGCGCCGGGCCGCGGCCGGGCAGCCGCTGGACCATGTCAACTCGGTCGCCAGCTTCTTCGTCAGTCGGGTGGACACCGAAGTGGACCGCCGTCTGGAGCAGAAGCTGGAGGAGGAGCGCGACCCGGCGCGGCGGGAGTTGTTCCAGTCGCTCCTCGGGAAGGTGGCGGTGGCCAACGCCAAGCTCGCCTACCAGGAGTTCCGGAAGGCGTTCCTCGACGGCGAGCGCTTCCGGGCGCTCCAGCAGCAGGGTGCGCGGGTGCAGCGGCCGCTCTGGGCCAGCACCAGCACCAAGAACCCGGCTTACAGCGACGTGGCCTACATCGAGCCGTTGATCGGCCCGTACACGGTCCAGACCATGGCCCCGGTCTCGGTCGAGGCGTTCCGCGACCACGGCGTGGTGGCGGAGACGGTCGAGCAGGGGGTGGCAGAGGCCCGGCAGACGCTGGAGCGGCTGGCCGAGGCGGGCATCGACTACGACGAGGTCACGACGCTGCTCCAGGAGCAGGGCGTGGCGGCCTTCAACAAGTCGTACGACAACCTGCTCAAGGGGATCGCCGAGAAGCGCGCGCTGCTGACCGGCCCGACCGGGGGGAGGTCGGCCAACCTCGGCCCTTTTGATGAGGCGGTCCGCTCCGCCCTCGACCGGCTGACGCGCGACCGCTTCGTCGAGCGAATCTGGCAGCATGACCCGAGCCTGTGGAGCGATGACCCGGCGGTGCAGGCGACGATCGCCAACCGGCTGGGCTGGCTCGATGTGCCCGCGGCGATGCTGGGCGACATCGCGACCTTTACCGCGCTACAGGAGGACATCCGCGGCGCCCAGTTCGAGCGGGCGCTGCTGCTCGGCATGGGCGGCAGCAGCCTCGCGCCGGAGGTGTTCCAGCACACGTTCGGAAACCAGATCGGCTTCCCCGAGCTTATGGTGGTCGACACGACCGACCCGGATGCGATCATCCGGATCACCCAGGGGCTGGATCTCGAGCGCACGCTCTTCATCGTCAGCTCGAAGTCGGGCACGACCGTGGAGACGCTGTCGCTCTACCGCTATTTCCACACGCTGATGGTGGATCGACTCGGCGCGGCGGAGGCGGGCCGGCATTTCATCGCCATCACCGACCCCGGCACGCCGCTGGCTGCGATCGCGGCGGAGCAGGGCTTCCGTCACACGTTCCTCAACCCGCCCGAGATCGGTGGGCGCTACTCGGCGCTCTCGTACTTCGGGCTGGTGCCGGCGGCGGTGATCGGGCTCGATGTGCGTGCGCTGCTGGAGCGAGCCGCGCCGATGGCGGAGCGGCTGAAGCAGCCGGGCGCGGACAACCCCGGCCTCTGGCTCGGCGCGGCGCTCGGTGGGCTGGCGCTGGCGGGCCACGACAAGCTGACCTTCGTCTTCGAGCCGGCTCTGGAGCGCCTTGCCGATTGGCTGGAGCAGTTGATCGCCGAGAGCACCGGGAAGGAAGGCACCGGGATCGTCCCGGTCGCCCACGAGCCGCTGGCCAGCGCCGGGGATTACGGGGCGGACCGGGTCTTCGTCGGGCTCGACCTGGTGCCGCAGCCGCACCCGCAGACCGACGCGGTGCTGGAGGCTTTGGAGACGGCCGGCCAGCCGGTGATCCGCCTGCGGATGGGGGACCAGTGGGATCTCGGCGCCGAGTTCCTGCGCTGGGAGTTCGCGACCGCCGTGGCCGGGGCCGTGCTGGGGATCAACCCCTTCGACGAGCCGAACGTGCAGGAGAGCAAGGACAACACGAAGCGCCTGCTGGAGGAGTTCCGCAAGCGCGGCGGCTTGCCCGAGCCGCCTCCCGAGGCATCGGGGGACGGGGTGTCGGTCGTCGGAACGCCGGCGGCAACGGTCGGCGAGGCGATCACCCGTTTCGTCGAGCAGGTGCGCGTGGGCGACTACGTGGCGATCATGGTCTTCCTCGACCCGACGCCGGAGGTGGAAACGCCGCTGCGGGAGATCCGCGACCTGCTGCGCGACCGGCTGGGGGTGGCCACCACGCTCGGCTATGGCCCGCGCTTCCTGCACTCGACCGGCCAGCTCTACAAGGGCGGACCGGCGAACGGAGCGTTCATCCAGATCGTCGCCGTGCCGCAGCACGACCTGCCGATTCCCGAGGAAGGGTACACGTTCGGGACGCTCTTCCGGGCGCAGGCGCTGGGTGACTTCGAGGCGCTCCGGCGGCGTGGTCGGCCGCTGCTGCGGCTGGAGTTGCATGGCGACCCGGTCGATGGGTTGAAGCGGGTTCTCCAGATGCTGGCGCCGGCCGCGCTGCGCTGATCGGTGTTGATGGAGCGAGCACGACGGGCAGGGTGCTGCGTATCGAGCTGTTGACGGCAGGAGAACGGGAACGCGGGCGTCGCGCGGCCCCCAGTTCCCGCCGGGCGGACAGGATCAGCAGCGTGCCCGGCCGTTGGACCTGTTTGGAATGTTGGCGAGGACGCCAGCCACCGCACGGGAGGGCGTGATGCCCTCCCTGACCGCTTTGGAGCGGGAGGACCGTACCGGCGAAGGAGTGAGTGCATGGATCTCGCGATCATCGGGCTGGGCCGCATGGGCTCGAACATGGCGCGGCGGCTGATGCGCGACGGCCACCGGGTGGTGGTCCACAACCGGAGCCCGGAGCCGATCAAGGAAATGGAGCAGGAGGGCGCCGTCGGGGCGTATACCCCGGCGTCGGTGGTGGACCGGCTGGCGCCGCCGCGGGTGATCTGGATGATGATCCCGGCGGGCGACCCGGTCGATGACATGATCAACAAGCTGCTCCCGCTGCTGTCGCCGGGCGATGTGTTGATCGACGGGGGTAACTCGAACTGGAAGGACTCCGTGCGGCGCGCGGCCGCGGTCTCAGAGCGGGGTATCCACTACCTCGATGTCGGCACCAGCGGCGGTATCTGGGGCCTCGAAGTGGGCTACTGCCTGATGATCGGGGGTGAGGAGGCGGCCTTCCGCATTGTCGAGCCGGCCTTCAAGAGCCTGGCGCCCCCGGATGGGTACCGGCTGCTGGGTCCGAGCGGCGCGGGGCACTTTGCCAAGATGATCCACAACGGGATCGAGTACGGCATGCTCCAGGCCTACGCCGAGGGATTCGAGATCCTGGAGTCGTCACCCTACGAGTACGACCTGGCAGGACTGGCCGCCCTTTGGAACCGGGGAAGCGTGGTACGGTCCTGGCTCTTAGAGTTGGCGGAGCGGGCCTTCAAGGAAGACCCGCACCTGGAGTCGATCCGCGGCTACGTCGAGGACTCCGGCGAGGGGCGGTGGACCGTATTCCAGGCGATCGACCAGGACGTGCCGGCACCGGTGCTGACGCTGTCGCTCATGACCCGCTTCCGCTCGCGGCAGCCGGACTCGTTCGCCGCCAAGGTCGTCGCCGCGCTGCGTCGCCAGTTCGGCGGCCATGCAGTGAAGCAGAGCGGCGGCGGGGAGTGACGGATTGGCCCTCACCCCCGGCCCCTCTCCCAACCTTGGGAGAGGGGAGCGATTCATCGTCTCATTCCCCCTCTCCCAAAGTTGGGAGAGGGGGTCAGGGGGTGAGGGCGAACGCAACACGCAACACGCAACACGCACTTCGCAGGGAAGAGGCATCGATGCAGAGCGCCACAGTGACGAACCCGCTGCGGGAGGGTCTACCGCTGGAGCGGACCCCCGCTCCCTGCGCCATGGTGATCTTCGGTGCATCGGGTGACCTGACCCGCCGCAAGTTGATGCCGGCGCTCTATAACCTGGCGTTGGAAGGACTCCTGCCGCCCGGCTTCAGCGTGGTCGGCTACGCCCGGCGCGATCTGGAACACGGCACGTTCCGCGACCAGATGCGCGAGGGTGTCAACCAGTTCTCACGCCGCCGGCCGGTCGATCCCGATATGTGGGAGGTGTTCGAGCAGGGGATCTCCTACGTCCAGGGAACGTTTGAAGATCTGGGCGACTACGAGCGCCTCGGCCAGGAACTGCGCCGCCTCGACCGCGAGCGCGGCACGCAGGGCAACCGCATCTACTACCTGGCGACGCCCCCCGACCAGTACGAGACGATCGTTGACAACCTCGGTCGCGCCGGATTGAACCAGCCGGCCGAGCCGGGGAGCTGGACGCGGCTCATCGTCGAGAAGCCGTTCGGGCGGGATCTCCAGAGCGCGCGGGCGCTCAATGACCGCTTGCTCCGTATCTTCGACGAGGAGCAGATCTACCGGATCGACCACTACCTGGGCAAGGAGACGGTCCAGAACATCCTCGCCTTCCGCTTCGCCAACGGGATCTTCGAGCCGATCTGGAACCGAAACTACATCGACAATGTGCAGATCACGGTGGCCGAGAGCATCGGGATCGAAGGCCGGGGCGCCTACTACGACCAGTCCGGCGCGCTGCGCGACATGGTGCAGAACCACATGCTGCAGCTCCTCAGCGTCATCGCCATGGAGCCGCCGATCGCCTTCGAGGCCGATGCCGTGCGGGACGAGAAGGTCAAGGCCCTCCGTGCCATCCGGCAGGTGGATCCGGCGCGTGTGAACGAGATCACCGTGCGCGGGCAGTACAGCGCCGGCTGGGTCGGCGGCCAGTTCGTGCCGGGCTACCGCGAGGAGCCGCACGTCGATCCCAACTCGATGACCGAAACCTTCGTGGCCCTCAAGCTCTTCATTGATAACTGGCGCTGGGCCGGGGTTCCCTTCTACCTCCGCACCGGTAAGCGGATGCCGCGCCGGGTCACGGAGATCGCGATCCAGTTCAAGCGCGTGCCCCATCCGCTCTTCCGCGGCGCGGCTGCCGAATCGCTGGAACCAAACGTGCTAGCCATCCGAATTCAGCCGGACGAGGGCATCTCGCTGAAGATCGCCGCCAAGGTGCCGGGTCCGCAGATCCGTCTGCGCTCGGTCAACATGGGGTTCCTGTACGGCACCTCGTTCCTGGTTGAGTCGCCCGATGCCTACGAGCGGTTGCTGCTCGATTGCATGCTCGGGGACTCGACGCTCTTCACGCGCCGGGACGAAACCGAGGCAGCCTGGCGGCCGATCACGGCGATCCTGGAGGGGTGGGCCGAGGCGCCGCCGCCGTCGTTCCCGAACTACGAGGCAGGAACGTGGGGGCCACCCGAGGCCGACGAGTTCCTGGCCCGTGACGGCCGCGAGTGGCGCCGTCCCTAGGACACCGGTGGGTGCGGTCCGTCAGGTGGTGGCTCATTCCAGGTCGTCACCGTCCTGACCGGTTCCGTCCGGACGAAGGCTCGCGTGCCAGGATGGCCCCTCCAGAGAGGCTGCAACTCGGACGGAGCGGCCGCCCCGCCGCTCCGCGTCTGCCGGTTCCGCTTCCGTGGACCCGGCGAGGGAGACCAATCGCGCTCACCGGCGCAGTGAGCACATCGCGCGCATAGGGGGAGGGTACATGGGCGAGGTCGATATCAGCCGGGAGGTCATCGGGGTCTCTGGACCCGCCGTCGATGTCGAGGCGATCGAGCGGGAGCTGTCGAACCAGTGGAAGGCGCCGGACCTGGTCGCGCTGACGCAGATGGACGTCGTGCCGACCCGGACGAGCGTTCTCAACCTGGTGCTCGTCGCCCCCGACCGGGTGGCCGCCGCCCGGCTCACGCGCATGATGGGCCAGCTCTCGGTGCACCACCCGTCGCGCGTCGTCATTTTCGTGATCGCCCCGGCCGCTGCTGACCCGAGCCGCGCGATCGAGGCGCAGGTCACGACTCAGTGCTCCGCCATCCCCGACGCGCACATCGCGCCCTGCTTCGAGCAGATCATCGTCCCGGTCCCGCCCCGCGCGTCGCACATCATCGCCAGCGTGATCCCCGCGCTCGTGTTGCCGGACCTGAAGACGTTCCTCTGGTGGCCGGGGTTGCCGCCGCTGCGCGACCCTGGGATGGTCCGGGTGGCCCGCGCGGTCGATCGACTCATCATCGACTCGCTCGATTTCACCCACTGCATGGTGAACCTGACCCGGGTCCATGACCTGTGCCGGCACCTGGAGCAGGGGTGCGCCATCAGTGACCTGAACTGGGCACGCATGATGACCTGGCGTGAGGTGATGGCCCAGTTCTTCGACGCGCCCGACCACCAATGGGCGCTCGATGCCGTGTCCCGGATGACGCTCCGCTACGGTCACGCCCGCGGCGCGGCGGACAACGCCGCGCAGGCGTTGCTCTTCGCTTCCTGGATCGCGAGCCGGTTGGGCTGGCAGGTACGCGGCGCCGAGCGCTGGGGGAAGCAAGCCATGATCTTCACGGCGCGCCGCCCCGACGGGCGCGACCTGACGATCGTGCTGGAGCGTGCACCGGTGCCGCGCCGCTACAATGGGATGCTGCTGGCCGCCACGCTCACTGCGGACGACGGCCGCCGCAGCAGCGAATTCCGCGCCGCTCGGGTCGACGAAGACCTCGGCACGATCCGGGTCAGCACGCTGGTCGACGGCGTGCCCCGGCTTGAGTACGCCACCCGCTGCATGACCTCGGACGCCGGGGAGCTGCTGGTGCATGATCTGCGGCGACCCGGACACGATACCCTGTACGAGGACGCGCTCGACGTCGCGCGGGCCTTCGTCGGTGCGCTGCGGAAGCGGGAGGAAGCATGAGAGAACAAACGGTCGTTGTCGTGCCGGACGCGGAGGCGTTGGCCGAGGCAGCAGCGCGCCGCTTTGTGGCGATCGCGCGCGAGCAGATCGCCGAGCGCGGGCGGTTCACCGTCGCGCTCTCCGGCGGCTCGACACCGCGGGCGCTCTACCGCCTGCTGGCGGAGCCGCCCCAGGCGGACGCGATCGACTGGTCGCGCGTGCACGTCTTCTGGGGCGACGAGCGATGCGTGCCGCCGGACCACGAGCAGAGCAACTACCGGATGGCGCGCGAGGCGCTGTTGGACCACGTGCCGATCCCCCACGACCAGATCCACCGGATCGAAGCCGAGCGCGAGCCCTCCGATGCCGCCGCGCACTACGCCGCGACACTCACGCGCGTCTTCGACCTGGGAGTCGGCGAGATGCCCGACTTCGGGCTGATCCTGCTCGGCATCGGGGCCGACGGCCACACGGCGTCCCTCTTCCCCGGGACGCGGGCACTGACGGTCCGGGGCGTCCCCGTGGTGGAGAACGTCGTGCCGCAACTCGACACCGTGCGCATCACCCTGACCGTGCCGGTGCTGACCGAGGCGGACAACATCATGGTGCTCGCGGCCGGAGCGGATAAGGCACCGGCGGTGCAGCGCGCGCTCGAAGCCCCCTACGCACCGGAGCAGACCCCGGCACAGTACATCCGCACCGCCTCCGGCACCGTCGTCTGGCTGCTCGACGAAGCCGCCGCCAGCCAGCTCACCGGGCGCCGATCGGCGGGGTAGGGGCATACGGGCTCCACTCCCGATCACACGGTGTCTCCAGTCCGGCAGGTGCCCAGGGGTGAGCGCCGGGCACGCGCCCCGGCGCGGAACCCTCCGGCCACCCGTGGATCCTCGCACCACCCGCTACCACGCGCGGATGGCGACTTGCGACCGTCCACTACCTCACCGTATCCGCCCCGCGCGTAGCCACCATGGCATCAGGCCCTGCCTCCCCCACCCTTGCCCGGCGGACCGGAAACGCGTGTTATGGTTCCATCGTGGACCATAGTGGCGGAGCGGGATGCAATATCCCCGGGCCTGGCGCGGTGGGGGAGTGGAGAGGAGCGACACGGCATGACGAGCGGGAACTGGGACACGCGTGCGGCAGTCACCTTCCACAACGCCACCAAGTATCTGGCTGTGCCCGACGCCACGGGGGCGGAGCAGATCCTGATGGGCACCCCGCCCGCGCTGGAGCCGCCGATCTGGGAGGAGGACTGGTCGCTCGAGCCCTTCCCCTTCAAGATCTACGAGACGCTCGACCCAATCGAAATCCCGCGGGATGTCACGCCCTCGGCCATCCCGGCCCTGGAGGCCATCGCCCGCACCGGCGCCGAGCCGCAGGGGCCGGCGGTGCCCGACCGCGCCACGCTTGCCCGCATCGCGCTCCTCTCCAACGGGCTGCTCAACCGCCAGACGCGGTCGCGGAGCGGCCGGGTCATCCAGTACCGCACTGCGGGCGGCACCGGTGCTCGTTACCACCTGGAGATCTACTTCGTCTGCGGCGACCTGCCCGACTTGCCGGCGGGGGTGTACCACTACGCCGCGCACGATCACAGCCTGCGCTGCCTGCGCGCGGGCGACTTCCGCCAGACCCTGGTCGAGGCGACCGGTGGCGAGCCGGCGATCGCCCAGGCGCCGGTCGTGCTCGCCATGACCAGCACCTTCTGGCGCAACGCCTGGCGCTACAAGGCCCGGGCCTACCGCCACACCTACTGGGATGCCGGGACGTCGCTCTCGCATGTCCTGGCCACCGCCGCCGCGGTGAACCTGCCGACACGGCTCGTGCTCGGGTACGCCGACGCACCGGTCAATGCTCTGCTCGGCGTCGATGGCGAGCGCGAGGCGACCGTCGCCCTCTGCGCCATCGGGAGGGATACCGCTCCCGCGCCCGCCGCGCCCGAGGTGACGCCGATCGACTACCCGACGCGTCCGATCTCCCCGCGCGAGGTCGTGTTCCCCGCCATTCCGGCGATGCACGCTGCGTCGACGCTGGCATCCGGAGAGGAGGCGACCGCCTGGCGAGCCGACCCGCTGCGGCGCACGCCACCGGAGCCGCAGGGCCGGCTCATCCCGCTGGAGCCGCTGGCGCCGGAGGATCTCCCGGACGCGCCGATCGAGGAGATCATCTTCCGCCGCCGCTCGACCCGCCACTACGACACGGAGGTCGAGATCTCCTTCACGGCCTTCTCGACTCTGCTCGACCGCTCGTCGCGCGGCTTCGCGGCTGACTGCCTGGCGCCGGGCGCGCCGTCCCTCCACGATAGCTATCTGATCATCAACGGCGTGGAGGGCCTGGCTCCCGGGGTCTATCTCCACCACCGCGACCGCAACGCCGTCGAGCTCCTCCGCGAGGGCGACTTCCGCGCCGCCGCCACCCGGTTGGCCGTGAACCAGGGGTACGCGGGCGCGGCCCACGTCAACAGCTATTACCTGACCGACCTCGACCCGGTGCTCGAGCGCTACGGCAACCGGGGCTACCGGCTGGCGCAGCTCGAGTGCTCCCTGTATGCCGGCAAGCTGCACCTCGGCACGCACACCCTCGGCCTCGGCGCGGTCGGTTCGACCTCGTTCGACGACGAGGTCGTGGAGTTCTTCTCTCCCCACGCCGCCGGGAAGAGCTACATGTTCGTCACCGTCTTCGGCAAGCGCCGCCCCCGCACCCGCTGAGCCGGGGCGCAGCATCACCAAGTCGTCACTTGAGCCACTCGGGTGGTGGCACTCCGGGCTGCGGCGTCACGGGGAGGAGTGCTGACTCCCTGCTCGCCGTCGCGTGGTTCCCGCGCCCATCGGGTGGACCCAGATCTGATCGTTATGGACAAGCCGGGCGAGATTCCCGTCAATGCGTCCCCGTCTGCGGAACACTCGGGACTGCGCTGAGGACTGTGCGTGATTTCTTGACAAGGCCAAATATCGTGCCTATTCTGAGACTGTCTTAAGACAAATGTCTGATCCCGCGCGCTGACCTGATGTGCATGGTCATCCTCGCCCGTTCCTTTGTCAGGATGGTCATGACAGGGTAACGCGACCTACAACCCATCGTTAGCGCGGGCATGCTGCTGATTGGAGAGACCTTGCAGTCAGCCTAACAGACCGTCCAATGCATTGAATGTGCCTGCGTCGGACGTAGAGGGCGGCGATGACGCCGGGACGGTGGAGGAAGGGAGCGTGGCTGTGGGGAAGACCGGACGTCGCCCCTGGGCGCATCTGGCTGGTAAGCGCAGCCGCCGGGATGTCCTGAAGCTGGCTGGCGCGCTGGGGATCAGCCTACCGTACGCTGCCTTTCTCGCTGCCTGCGGTGGAACCGAGCCTATTGAGGAGCTTGGGCAATCGACCGCGACCGCTCCCACCGCCACCAGCGATGCGGCACCTGAGCCGAGCGCGGGCCAGGGCGGGACCATCTCGGTCGGTCTGTGGCAGGAGCCGGAGAGCCTGACATGGGCTACGGGTGGGGCATCGTTCGCCGAGCGCGCCGTCCTGCTCACGCTCCACGAGCCGCTCCTCCGCGTTGGGCCAAACAACACGCTCGAGCCCGGGTTGCTCGAGGAGGTGCCGACGGTTGAGAACGGCGGGATCTCCGCTGATGGGACCGTCATCACGATCAAGCTGAAGCCCAACCTCCGCTGGTCCGACGGCGAGCCCCTCACCATCGAGGACTATGTCTTCACCCATGAGAAGGTCGTTGACCCCAATACGGCGGCCACGCAACTCCTTGGGTGGGACAAGATCGCCTCGATCGAGACGCCAGACGAGTTGACAGCGGTGATCACCCTCGCGGAGCCCTATGCACCGTTCGTCAATGTCACGATGGCGAGTTGGTTCGGCGGTCTATTCCCGAAGCATATCCTCGGCGACGGGCGAGATATCCGCACCGAGTTCGGCCGCGCGCCGATCGGGACCGGGCCGTTCAAGTTCGTCGAATGGCAGGCGGGCAGCCACATCACGGTCGAGCGCAATGAGCACTACCATCGCGGGCCGGCGAAGCTCGACAGAATCGTCTTCAAGATCATGCCCGACCGAAACACGGTGGTGGCGCAGGTCAAGAACGGCGATATCGATCTCGCGTACGATCTAACGGAAGCGCAGATCCCAGAGCTGCAGGACATCGAAGGGCTCACGCTGTACACCACCCCGGGGACCACCGTCGAGCGGTATTTCTTCAACTTCCGGAACCCGGAAAACCTGCACGAGCCACACCCGGTCCTCAGCGACGTGCGCGTACGGAAGGCGATCGTCATGGCGATCGATCGCCAGGAGATTGTTGATACGCTGCTGTACGGCCGCACGGAGGTCGCCGTCAATGAGTTGGGCACGACGCCCTACTTCAACGACTCGTTGACCCCACTTCCCTACGACCCCGAGCAGGCCAAAGCGCTGCTCGATGAAGCAGGGTGGGTGCCCGGCAGTGATGGCATCCGCGAGAAGGACGGACGGCGCCTGTCGCTGCTCCACATCACGACCGCGGGCAATGCGCTCCGCGAGCAGATGCAGGTGGTCGTCCAGCAGTATCTCAAGGATGTCGGCATCGAAATGACGATCCAGAACTACCGCCCGGCCGAGCTCTGGGCCGGTTGCGACTCGAACGGCATTGCGGCCCAAGGCAAGTGGGATTTGGCGGGTTGGGCGGAGACGATCCCCGGCATTGACCCGGACATCAGCCTGTTCTGGTCCACCGATCAGGTAGTGGATTGCCAGACCAACCCGAGCGGCTACAGCTCCTGGGGGTACTCGAACCCGGAAGTGGATCGGCTCCTCGCCGAACAGGCCCGGACCATCGATCCCGAGAAGCGTGCGGAGATCATCCGGCAGGTGCAGCAGGTCCTCCACGACGATGTGAATGCCATCTGGCTCTACTACCGCCTGGACATCATCGCCGCGTCGAGTCGCCTCCAGGGGATCCAGCCTACACCATTCGGCGGCTCGTTCTGGAACACCGGTGATTGGTTCCTGTCGAGCTAACGCGCCGGGGTCCCAAGGACTTGGGCATGCCCTGTCGGTGGGAGTGAGTTGTGGTCCGCTACATCGTCCGACGTCTCCTGCAATCGATCCCGCTCCTGATCGGGATCACCATTGTTGCCTTCGCCCTCATCCACGTGTCGGGCGACCCGATGGCGGTCTACAACAACAACCCGCGGATGTCGCCGGAGGCCAAGGCCGCGATCGCGGCCAAGTACGGCTTTGATAAGCCCCTGTACATGCAGTACTTCGTGTGGGTCAGCCGAGTCATTCAGGGCGACTTCGGCTACTCGTTCTCGACCTTCGAGCCCGTCTCAAAGATGATCGGGGAGCGGCTGCCGAACTCGCTCATCCTCATGGGCGCGGCCTTCTGCATCACGCTGCTGGTGGCGATCCCGTTCGGCATCTACTCGGCCGTCAAGCAGTACTCGTGGGGCGACCACCTGATCACGGGGCTGGCCTTCGTGGCCTTCGCGTTGCCGACCTTCTGGCTCGGTCTCCTGGCCATCATGCTCTTCTCGGTGAAGTTCAAGCAGTGGGGGTTGCCGAACCTCCCGGCCGGTGGAATGTACGATGTCAGTGTTGGGAAGACCTTTGGGCAAGTCGCCCAGCACCTGATCCTCCCGGCCAGCGTTCTCGGGCTTGTTTCCGCCGCGACCTATATCCGCCACCTGCGAGCCAGCCTCCTGGAAGTGATCTCCCAGGACTACGTGCGCACCGCACGTGCGAAGGGCCTTTCCGAGCGGAAGGTCATCTACCGCCACGCCATCAAGAACGCCATGATCCCGGTCGTGACCTTGGCGATGATGGACATCCCCTGGCTCTTCGCCGGCGCGCTGATCACGGAGCAGGTCTTCGCCTGGCCTGGGATGGGGCGTCTCTTCTGGGAGCACGCGGTCAAGGTCGACTATCCGGTTTTGATGGGGATTCTCGTGATCGTTTCGTCCCTGGTGGTTCTCTGCAACCTCTTGGCGGACATCTTGTACGCCGTGCTCGACCCGCGCATTCGCTTTGCATGAAGGGGCGGTACCGGTGTCCACGCCATCCGGCGAGCGAACCATGGCCGATCGAGCGGTGCTGCGCCGCGCGGAGGAAGTGTTCGCGACCACGCAGCACCGGACCTGGCGGCAACTCGTCTGGCAGCGCTTCAAGCGTCACCGTCTCGCGATGGCTGCATTGGGAATCATCGGTGTCTTGCTGGTCCTGACGATGCTCGGCCCCATCTTCATCGATCGCGACCGTGCGTACCGGCCGAACCCGCGGATCATGAATCAACCCCCGTCGCGTGCTCACATCATGGGCACCGACGAGGTTGGGCGCGACATCTTCGCCCGTATCATCTATGCGGGACGCATCTCACTAACGATCGGCCTGGTGGCCGTGGCGATCTCGGTCGGCATCGGCACCATGATCGGCGCACTTGCCGGGTTCTACCGCGGCTGGACCGACACGCTCCTGATGCGCTTCACCGACCTCATGCTCTCGATCCCGTCCGTTTTCCTGCTCATCGCGCTGGCCGTCTTCCTGGGACCCAGCGTGCGGACGATCATCATCGTCCTCGGGCTGCTCTCCTGGATGCCCCTGGCGCGGATCATCCGCGCGAACTTCCTCTCGCTGCGGGAGAAGGAGTTCATCGAGGCGGCGCGCTGCATCGGCGCGTCGAACGCGAGCCTGATCTTTCGCCACATTCTGCCGAACACCGTCGCGCCGATCGTTGTCGGCGCCACCCTGGGTGTCGGCACGGCGATGCTGACGGAGACGGCAGTCTCGTACCTCGGTCTCGGGGTCCAGCCGCCGACGCCCTCGTGGGGCAACATGCTCTACAACGCGCAGAGCCAGATGTGGAACGCCCCCTGGATCTCGGTCTTCCCGGGACTGATGATTCTGATCACCGTGCTCTGCATCAACTTCATCGGTGATGGGCTGCGCGACGCCCTCGACCCGCGGGCCAAGCCGTAGGCGTCGCGGAGAGGGGGCAAGCCAAGGATCGCACCCCCGCGAGGTGGCACCTAAGAGAGATCCTTCGACTCGGACGGCGCCGCCGGGGGCGGCTGGCCGCGCCCCCCAGCTCTACCCAGGACGACAGCAGCGCGGGAGTGGGCGGCGGTGAGCCGCGATGAATTCGTCAACGTTCAGAACCCCACGGGGCCGATGAGGAAAGCTCGCTCCAGCGGGGTGGGGTAGCAGTGAGCACAGCCCAGCGTCGGATCCCGCCGGTCGGCGCGTGCCCGGGGGTCGGGGGCGTGAAGGATCACGCGCCGTGGCACGTGCCCGGGGCTCAAGCCCCGGGCTGACAAGAAAAGCCGGCTGAAGCCGGCTGGGGCCAGGACTCACACTCCGGCAGGGGGTCTCACCTTTTGGCCCGTGCCCGGGGCTCAAGCCGCCGGGCTAGGCAGCGAAGCCCACTGAAGGGGCTAGGGACGCTGGACCCGGCAGACTGCCGGATCGGACATGCCTGTCGGTAGCCATCGCGGCCCCTTCAGTGGGCTTCCCCTCTTCAGCCCGGCGGCTTGAGCCCCGTGCACGCACCACGCGTGCGGATCCTCGTACCACCCGGTCGGGTCACCGTCCTCAGCCGGCTTCAGCCGGCTTTCGTTGTCAGCCCGGCGGCTTCAGCCCCGGGCACGCGCCACTGCGTGGGGATCCCTACTCCACTCATCCTGGGCACGCGCCGACCGGCGGACACCCATATCATTCGTCAATGTCCATAAGCCGCCGGGCTGAAGAGGGGAAGCCCACTGAAGGGGCTGTAATGCCGACATGCAGACGGCTCCGGTGTATCCCGGCAAGTCGTCAGTCCTCAATGTTAAGCCGCTCGGGGCCGTGACCTCCCCACGTCACGGCCCCGAGCGGGCAGAGCTGCGCGGGCGATGAATGCTACTTGAAGAAGTACGGGTCGAGGACCGTCACGCGGGTGATGCGGTCGATCGGCAGGCCGTTGCGCTCCGCTGCCTTGCGGATCGCTTCGGGGTTCGGGCCGTCGTAGACGCAGTACGTCCGCTTCTTGTCCTCGCTCACGTAGGAGTGGATCCAGGTGACGCCCAGCTCGCCGTTGGTGTCGGCCACCCGCATGCACACCGCGACGCCCTCATCATTGACCGGAATCGCCAGTCCATCGGGGAAGGTTCGCTCGACGATATAGCGCGGCATAGCAGTCGCCCTCCTTTACGTCATGCCTCTACCGTTGTCCGGCCGGGGATCCGCCGGACGCCTAGCCCGAGCAGCTCACATTCGGGTTCCAGTCCTCGAAGATCCCCGCAGGGTTCTCGGTGAAGATCCAGGCGTGCAGGACGTAGACACCGAGTGCCTCGTTGAGGTGGAGGTGATGCCCCGTGACCTCGGGGAGCCCGCCGTGGCCCTCCGCGTCCCAGGCGTCTGCCGGGACGATCCACTCGACCGCGCCGAGCGTCAGCTCGCCGTTCTGGCCGTAGTGGTAGACCATCGCCTCAGGCTTGAGCGGGTCCAGGGTCGTGTCGAGCAGGTCGACGTTGATGTAGTGGACGCCCATGCCGCCAACGCCGGGGTTGTCGAAGCAGTAGTCGAGCCCCTCGACGAGGTTCCACCCCGCGCTCTGGGCGACCTGGATGTCCCGGAACGACTCCACCTCGGCGCGCAGGGCGTTGAGCATGGCCGTGATGTCGTCTTGCGACGTCCGCAGCATCTCAGCACCCAGCCGGCCGAGCAGGACATCCCACCGCTCCGGCCACACGCCCGGGTGCCATTCGAAGCGGGCCCGCTCGAAGTACTGGACGGTCAGCCCGTTCTCGACGAACTCTTCGGTCAGGGGGTAACCGAAGATCGGCAGGCCGCCGTAGGTCTCCCAGTAGCGGCGAAAGCCGCCGCAGACGTTGTGGCCGGTCTCCGCGAAGTAGAGGCAGTCCCCCTGCGGACCGGTGCTGGTGCCGGCGTCGTGTTCGGCCACGGCTATCCCGCCCGGCAGGACGAGCAGCGCGAGCACCACGAGCAACGCTGGCACACGTCGAAGACGACGTCCGAGCATGGTGGTCCCTCCGATCCCTCAATGGCCACACCGGCCACCGCACAGCTCCGTCGAGCACGTGTCGTGGCGGCAAACCGACTGACGCGGGTTGCGGGTCCGCTCCGTCCCGCATGACGGCCCGTCATCGCGGTTGAGCGAGGTGGAGCGGATCGCCGGCGTTGTGCCGATGAGACCATGGTGACGCATGCGCCCAACGGCGCGCATCGGGGGGTACCCTGAGATTGGGGGATCTGGTCCCCTAAATTGGGGGATCATGTGCGTGGGTGGATTCGCGAGCACATGCAGGAGCGCCGATGCCCTGCCGACTCCGGTGCGTAGCTCCCCTCTCCCAACCTTGGGAGAGGGGCCGGGGGTGAGGGCTGCTCCCACGCGAAAGCCGGCAGGATGCCGGCACTGCTGTGGCGGTCGGCTTACGCCGGTTGACCAGGTCCGACGCCGGCTTGCGGCCCGCCACGTAGCCGCTCGGCGACGCGAATGGCCTCGTGGCGGGAGGAGACGTTGAGCTTGGTCAGGATCGAGGAGACATGGTGCTCTACCGTCTTGGGGGAGAGGTAGAGTCGGCTCGCGATCTCGCTGTTGGACAAGCCCTGGGTCATCAGGTCGAGGACCTCGGCCTCGCGGCGCGTGAGTCCGGCAGGATGCTGGCGCGTCGATGGGCGCGGCCCGCGTGGGATGCCGCGGGCGCCGACCGCCCGCAGGCGGCGTGAGAGATTGGCGACCATCGGGGCAGCGCCCAGATCGCCGAAGACGTCCAATGCCTGACGCAGCGCCGCTTCGTCGTCGCTATCGGCCAGTGCCCGGGCCATCTCATATGGGCAGTTCATCTCGCGCCAGCGCTCGGCGGCGGCAGCCCAGTCCCCCTCGATCTGCAAGCGATACGGCTCGCCGGCCCATGGTGGCACCGTGACCCGCGCGCCCGCACGCCACTGCCAGTAGGCCAGTTCGCCGGTGAACCAGATGTGCCGGTGGCGCAGCGCCAGGTCGTACGCCGCGCATGCCTCGTGGAGGGTTCGGTCGGTGTCCCCGGCGAGCCAGGCGGCTTCGGCGCGGGCTGCGTGTACCGGCGCCAGCCGCTGCAGCGTGGCGGTGACTCTCGCCATTGCGAGCGCCTCGTCGAGTGCGACCCAGGCGTCCGGGTCGCCGCGGCGTGCCCGGAGGCGACCGAGCGCCACCAGCGCCATGATCCGGGAAATAGCGGAGATGCCGGGACGACGCGTGACATCGATCGCGCTGTCGACCGCGGCGTCCCACTCTCCCTGATACAGACGCACCAGAGCGAGCCAGGCGCACATGTACCACCGCTGGGCATCGAGGTCGCGCTCGGTGGTGAATGCAATACCCTCCTCCAGCCAGCGGGTCGCCTCCGCGAACTGGTGCATCTCCCCGAGGCCCGAGCCGAGATTGGTGTACGCTATCGCGGCGTGGTTTTCCTGGCCCGCTTGCAATGCCAGTTGCAGGCTTCGCTCCAGCGGGCCGGTGCCGCTCATGTCGCCGCCCACCAGGAGCGCTGAACCGATCGTGTTGTAGGCGGCGATCACGATTGGCTCTGCGTGGAGGCGCTCTGCCAGCTCGAGCGCCTTCTTTCCCCAGGTGACCGCAGTGTCGGTGTCACGATCGAGCATGTGGAAATGTGCGTACTGCTGGTACGCAAACGCCAGTTCAGGGCTCGGCGGGATCGACTCGAGTACGGAAATGGCCTCGCTGACCGTCTGTATGGCCTCGGCGTTCCGCCCCGCCATGGTCAGCACTCGTGTCAACTGGCACAGGTTTTCCCCGACTTTGCGGGGATTTCCCGCCGCGCGCCAGATCGCGACAGCTTCCTTCCGGGCGGCGATCGCGCGGTCCATCTGATCGGTGTGGTAGGCCTCCAGCGCGAACCCCTCCAGCAGCACCACTCGTTCGAGTGGGTCGAGATCCTCCGCGAAGCGCAAGGCCCGCTCGTACTGCGCTGCCGCCTCACGCCGGGCGCCGAGGCTCGATGCTCGCCGTGCGGCCGCCGGTGCGTAGGCCAGGACCGCCTCCCGGTCGCCTGCTTCTTCGGCATGGTGGGCCAGACGCGCCAGGTCGTCCGGCCCCGTCCCGACGGCGCGGAGGGCCTGGAGCACCGCCCGATGGAGGGTCACCCGGCGCGTGGGAGACAGCGCGTCGAGGATCGTCTGCCGGGCCAGTTCGTGACGGAACGCATAGCCGTTGTCCTTCGGCAAGAGCATTCCCCCGGCCACTGCGTCCTCGACCGCGCCCACCTCGGCTCCGACGACCTGGCTCAGGAGGTCGGTTTCCGCGTATGCCCCGATGACGGCGGCCGCATCCAGGACCGCCCGCACCGCCGACGGGAGGCGAGCGGCCCGCGCCAGGACGGCGTCCCGCACTGTCAGCGGAATCCCCTGCCCGCCGGCCGCCAGCACCTCCGTTACGAAGAATGGGTTCCCGCCCGTCTGCCGGTGCAGCTCGACGGGGTCGAAATCCGTGCCCGCGGCCAGCGTGCGCACCGCGCTCTCCGAGAGGGGTGGAAGGTGCATGCGACGAGCGGTAGGCGATGTCGCCAGATCGCCCAGCACGACCCGGAGCGGGTGCCTCGGCCCGATCTCGTCGTCGCGGTAGGTGACGAGTATGAGTGCCCGGGTCGTGGCGACGCGTCGTCCAATGAAGCGGATCAAGTCGAGTGTCGCTTCGTCCGCCCAATGGGCATCTTCGATGACCACCAGCGCGGGCTTTGCGCGCCGCGCGAGGAACGCATGGAATGCCGGAAGGGCGTGCTGGTGTCCGTCATCTTGTTCAAGGATGTGCCGCAGCCCCTCGCCGGATTGCGCGGCGATGTCGAGGAGTGGCCCGAGCGGTCGCGGCGTCGAGAGCGGGTCGCAGGCACCGTAGAAGCGCGAAGCCTCTTGCTCCACCATCCGGCCGAACGCCGTGACCAGGGCGGTCTTGCCCACCCCGGCTTCCCCGGCGACGAGCACCAGGTGCCCGTTTCCCGAGGCAGCCACATCGAACCAGTGGCGCAGCTCGGACAGAAACGTGTCCCGTTCGAGAAGGAGCATCGCGGCTCCCCCGTCCCCCGTTGCCGGGAATGTAAGAACGAACGCGTGCGTTTATGAGGATTCTGCCCGGTTACATAATAACGACTGCGTACGACGGTGCGCAATCAGGGTCTTGTTCGGCGCGGCGCCTTGTTCCTGGTGTGGATAAGCAAGACGATCCAGCACGACTGTGCCCGGCGCCACGGCGTCGCCCATGGCGACCGTGAGCGCCGAGGCCGGTCGCTCGCTGCTATCACGCTGTTCGGGCTCCGCAACAGACGCAGACCGAGGGGTTTGGGAACAATGCTCTTTGCACGTATCGGAGGGGTTTAGCCCGGGCCGACAAGGAAAGCCGGCCGCAGCCGGCTCTTTGGAGTGCGGCGGCCCGAGCCGCCGCTGTGGTATCGCGCGGCCGCAGCCGCGCGCCGGGGTTGGTGCCCGCACCGGCGCCGGGACAGGGGATGGGTGGCGCGACGAATCCCGTGCCGTGATCCCGTTCCGGGACGGGTGGTGCGAAGGATCCCGCGCCGTGGCAGGTGCCCGGGGCGAAAGCCGCCGGGCTGACAAGGAAAGCCGGCTGAAGCCGGCTGGGGAGGCGGTGCCGGCGGGGTGCTGGATGGGTTTCGCCCGCCTGGAGGGCAGGGGAGTCCCTTCAGTGGGCTTTTCTTATTCAGCCCGACGGCTTTCGCCCCGGGCACACGCCGGGCGGCGGGGACCAAACGCCGCGCTGTAGGTCCTCTGTCCCCAGCCTGCGTTAGCGGGCTTTGCATCGTGAGCCGGGGTTACTATCGGGTACATGTACATGCTACGGCGCGGGATGCTCGGACCACCCGTCCCGGGCACGCGCTACGCCACTGCGCCGCCCTGGTCGATGGCTGCCTGGAAGGTCTGGCGGGCATTCTCGTTGCGCAGGACGAAGATGATGCGGCGCACCCGGGCGTCGGGCCGGGACAGGTAGCGGTGCGCCGCCGCCACCATGAGCGCCGCCGCCTCGGCCAGGTCGAAGCCGCCGACCCCGGTGCCGAGCGCCGGGAAGGCGACCGATTGGAGTCCGAGCCGGTCCGCGACCTCCAGCGCGGCCTGCGTGGCCGCCTGGATGCTCTCGGCGGTCGGGGGGATCATCCGGTTGCCCTCGTAGCCCATGGCCGCGGCGTGGATCACGGCACGATACGGGAGCCGCCCGGCGCCGCTGGCCACCGCCTCCCCGACCCGGATCGGCCCCTGGGCCATCGCCTCGCGCTCGATCTCCTCACCTCCCGCCGCCTTGATCGCCCCGGCTACGCCGGCGCCCATCCACAGCTCGATTGGAACACAATACGGTCACCTTCAGATGGACGGACCGCGACCTGGTCGCGGCGGACTAGTGCTCGTACACTCACTGTGAGACTGGGGGTGCCATGGCTTTTGCATTCGAGACGTCGATGCCGGCCAGGCTCAACAAGAGTGGCGAGTACGTCCTCTGCGGGCGACGCCGCTGCCACATTCGGTTCGCGATCTACAACCCGAGCCGCGGGCAACGATGCTATGTGCTCTCGGGCTGGCACTACGATGACCGCCTCGGGCTGTGGGTGGCATCGCGCCACGCGGAACGGCGGGTGGCGCGCGGGCTGCAGCCAGCCGACCGCCGTGCGTTCGCGAGCACTACGCTCCGGCGGCCGATCGAGCCACCCGCCCGGTTCCGCTGTCCGAAATGTGGCACCGTCAGCGAGGTGACCGCCGAGACCTTGCGGCGGGCGGCAAGTGTAGGTACACTATAGACGACCACTGGCCCGACTGAGGCGCCAGTGGTCTGGAGAGATCAGCTGAGTCCGGATACGCGGCGACTGCCTAGCCCTCTACCCGCTATTGAGCGGCGCGGGGCCGGCGGGAAAGGCGTGTCCGGATGCCTCCTACCACTGACCGCGCGGCGCAGGCTCGCGCTGCGCTAGAGTCTCTGCCCCCCAACGAGCTCCGCAAGCGCAAGCAGCGCGCCGCCTACGCCTCGCGCGCGGCCCGTCGCCAGATCCGCGACGAGGCCATCACCATCACGATCCGCCCCACCCACATGCTGAGCCCGACCCAGCTCGCCGCGTGGCGCGAGCTGTGGCGCATCCTGCTGGCGCCCGAGTTACCACGGACGGAGGCCCGCGACCCGGAAGGCTTGGCGGCAGACCGGATCGCGGGTGAGGATCGGCCCTCGCGCGAGGACCTACGTGCAGCGTAGCACAAATGCCGAGCCCCCGGCGGCAGTTCCGGGAGCTCCGGCGACTCGCACGAGGTTAGGCGAAATGCGAGGTCAAGATCATGATAACGCCTACCACCGCAATCCACAACACGACGAAAACCGGGTCCCTCACCCTCGCGCGGACGCTTGTCCTCAGTGACCACCATTGGCGCTGGCTCCGTTGCGACCGGCAGCACTGTGGGTGCATGCCTCGCTGGCGGCAGTGCCCCGCGTTCGACTGGCTGACCCAGCACCGGAAGGAGGTGCGATGATGGCCACGGCTCGCGAGGCGGTCATCATCGGCCGTGCCACGGCTGGAAGCCAGCCGCCAACGGCCGCGGAGCTCGTGCGGGCGCTCCAATGCTCGCGGGACCGGTGCCGGTGCCACCGCTCGGCACGGGACGGGCACGGGTTAGTACATTGCCCGGCCCATGATGACGCAAACCCCTCACTATCGGTCAGAGAAGCGGACGATGGCCGCACGCTGGTCCGCTGTCATGCAGGTTGCGACCAGGACGCGGTTATCGCCGCGCTCCGAGCGCGAAAGTTGTGGCCGGACCCGGCCACGGAGCAAGACGATGAGCCGGTGACGGTGGTGCGGACCACGCGGTACCCGATCCACGATGACGCCGGGCGCCTCGTGGCCTATCACGTCCGTCGTGACCTGTCGAATGGCGGTAAGTCGTTCGTCTGGCAGCAGCCCGACGGCACCCCCGGCCTGGGCGGCCGCCGCACGGCATCGCTTCCCCTGTACGGCGTGCATGAACTCGGTGACGCGCCCGCGGTGATCGTCGTTGAAGGCGAGAAGGCGCGCGACGTTCTCCACCAACTGGGGTTCGCCGCCGTCGGCACGGTGACGGGCGCCTCATCTACACCAAGCGATGATGCTCTCCGCCCGCTGGTCGGGCGCCGCGTCATCCTCTGGCCTGATGCCGACGACCCCGGCCGCTCACACATGCAGCGCATCGCCGCGCGGTTGGTCGCCCTCGGCTGTGAGGATGTGCGGGTGATCCGCTGGGCGGGAGCACTGCCGGGCGACGACGCCGCCGACTTCGTCCGGCGGGGCGGGACCGCGGATGACGTGCGGACGCTCTGCGAATCGGCCGACAAAACCGACAAAATCCCTTTTGTCAGTTTTGGCAGGCCAATAGTAGAGGGTGTAGAGGGTTCGGAGCCAGAATCAGAGGCAAGCGAGCCCGAGTGGGAGCCGCTCCGCGACTTGCCGCAGCGGACGCCGGCCGTCCCAACGTTGCCCCCTGACATGGTCCCCGAGCCGATCCGCCCATGGTTGACCGACATCGCTGAGCGGGCGGTCATCCCCTTGGAGATGCCCGCGGTCGCGGCCTTGTGTGGGGCCGGGGCGGTCCTTGGCCGCGCCGTGGGCATTCGCCCCGTCCGGTTCGATGACTTCATCGTCGTCGGGAATGTCTGGGGCGCGGTCGTCGCTCGCCCTGGGATGCTCAAAACGCACGCGCAGGGTGAGGGCCTCGGCCCGCTCTACCACCTGGCCGCCACTGCGCGGCAGCAGTATGCGGACCAGATCGACATCTTCGAGGCGCGCCAGGACCGCATCAAGGCAGAAATCGACGCCCTGCGGGACAAGCTCAAGGAGGCGGTCAAGAAGGGCGGGGACACGGCGCTCCTCGAAGCCGAACTCGTTGAGAAACGCCGCCAGCTCCGGGAGAGTGCCACGACCGAGCGGCGGTACCTCACGCATGACGCCACCATCGAGAAGCTTGGGCAACTTCTGGTTGAGAATCCGCGCGGGCTCCTCCTCCACCGGGACGAACTGGCCGGGTGGTTCCGAACCATGGACAAACCAGGCCGAGAGGGCGACCGCGAGTTCTTCTTGGAAGCCTGGAACGGGACCGGAAGCTACACGGTTGATCGCATCGGCCGCGGTACGCTCCACATCCCCGCGCTGACGCTCTCCGTTGTGGGCGGTATCCAGCCGGGCAAGCTCCGGCGCTACATCGAGGAAGCGACGAGCGACGGGGCCGGGGCTGACGGGCTGCTCCAGCGTATCCAGCTCCTCGTTTGGCCCGACGGCTTGGGGGGCTGGGAACCGGTCAACCGCGAACCAGATCGCGAGGCACGCCAGGCAGCGTACGCGGTCTATGAGGGGCTTGACCGGCTCGACCCCGTCCAGATCGGGGCGACGAAAGACGGAGATGAGATCGCCTATCTCCGTTTCGACCCCGCGGCACAGCGCGTCTTCGATCAGTGGCGGACCGAGCTTGAGCAGCGCCTACGGTCGGAGGTGCTCGCCTCGTATCCGGCCTACGAGAGCCACATCGCGAAGTACCGCAGCTTGATGCCAAAGCTCGCGCTTATCTTCCACCTCATGGACTGCGTCGCGTACGGCACGGCGGGGCCGGTTTCTGAGGAAGCAGCACGGCTGGCCGCGGACTGGTGCGACTACCTCGACCGCCATGCGCGGAAGGTCTACGCGGGCGAACTCTTGGGGGATGTCACCGCCGCTCATGCGCTCGCAGAAAAGATCCTCGACGGCTCTGTCGTGGACCGGCATCCCGTGCGGGACATCTACCGCCCAGGCTGGCGCGGGCTGTCATCACCAGAACGGGTATACGCAGGCCTCGACATCCTCGCAGAGCACGGATGGATTCGGATCGAAACCCTGAGGACCAGAGGACGACCGTCGCAGGTCGTGCGGGTGCATCCCAAGTTGAGAGGGGGCAACGATGACCGAGTTTCAGCGACGATGGGGCGGCCAGAATCTGGCCGACACCATGAAAAACACGACTGACAAAACTGACAAAAGGGCTTTTGTCAGTTCTGTCGGGTCGTTTTCAGAGGGTTCGGCATCTGATTCGCTGACCTGCGAGCGGTGCGGCGGTCCGCTCCGGCTGCCCGAGTCGGTTCAGCTCGGGGTGTGCTGTCGGTGCATGACGGAAGTCGAGTGGGTTGACACGCTCGCGCGCATGGCACTGCGGCGCGAGGCGACGAAGCGGGCGGTGGAGCGCCGCAAGGCGGAACTCCGGAAGGAGGCGGCATGAGCACGACCACCGAGCGACGGGACCAGCCAGAGAGCGGCCGGGGCTGGTGGGTGAGTTGCCCGCGGTGCGGCCGGGACCGACTGGTGACGGCCGATGACCTGATGCGGTCAGGCGATTGGACGCGCTGCCCGCACTGTGCCGGCGGCGACGTGAAGGAGGCTGCCTAATGACGCGCGCGACCACGCCGGGTGCGCTGATCCACGCGACTGCCGCCGAGGCACCCGAGCTGAGCCTGATCGCGGCCATCGTCTGGCAAGCCGTCACCGACGCGCGCGACGGTTGCCCGGACGCGCGGGAATGGCTCGCCTCGGCTGACTGCCTGCGCTGGCTGGCCTGGCTCGCGCCATCCGACCCGGTGGGCGTCCAACAGGCGCTCCTTGCCCGGTTGCCTGAGCCACGGCCGTATCAAACAGCGCTCGACCTCGACGACGACCTCGAGGAGGTGGCATGAGCACGACCACCGAGGTGCGGGCGCCGCCATGGAGCACGACTCGATTTCCAGTTGTTTTCGGTTTTTCACGACTTACGAGGCGCTGGATCCGGCCGGCGCCGGGGTAGAAGAAGGGATAACGGCATGGCAGAGATGTTAACCTCGGAGCGGATTAGCAGGGTCGTGGAGGAGGTGGACGCGGCAATCGCCGACTATCGCCGCGGGCTTGCCGAACTGAAGCGCAACGGACGGCCGATCTACACTCCGGAGGAAGAGCAGCGTCGGCGTCAAGAACTAAAGGCGCGGCTCGATGGTGCCTTCAGCGCCGCCAAGGCAACGCTTGAGGCGGCCCTTACGGCGACGGAACAGGCGCTCGGTGAGACGCCGACTGACCCGCTCCTGTTGCTGAGCGCAACCGACCTAGCGCGCGCTGTAAGCCTGCGTGAGTTCATCGCCGACGATGCCCGGCGCCTGCCTCAGGAGGAATTGGCGCGCCAGGCACGGGCAGCCGTGGAGCGCGGGGATAAGGCCGCCGGCGCGGTCTTCCTGCGCGAGATTGACCGCTTCATCGCCGATGCCCGACGGCGGGGGAAGCCGTTCCATCACGACCTAGCCGCCGTCGCCGAGGCGCTCCGGGGCATGTTCGTGGACGCAAAGGCGCGGGAACGACTCCAGGCCCAGCGGGATGCCGTGTCGAGCGCGCTCTCCAGCCTCGGCTTCAAGCGGTACATGGTGGAAATCTACGGCCCGACTACGGCACGGGCCGCGGCTGCCTGAGCGGCGTACTCACCGGCCGGCGGCTCGCTGGTAGGGCTGCCGGCCGGGCCTCGCATGACGGAAGGAAGTCGCCGATGGCAACCAACGACAAGCAACCACGATGCGCCGCGACTCGGAAGGATGGTCAGCCGTGTCAGGCGCCCGCGCTGCCAGACGACCGCTACTGCTGGGCGCACTCCGAGCGGCTGGCCGCCGAGCGTGACGAAGCACGGCGCCGGGGTGGTCGCAACCGGGCGGCGCTCGTGCGGCTGCGACAGGCGACCCCGGCACGACTGCGGCCGGTGTTCAACCGGCTAGAGCAGGCGCTAGAGAAGGTCGAGGACGGCACGCTCACCCCGGCACAGGCGCAGGCGATGGCCGAACTGGCGCGGGCGATGGTGGCCGTGCTGGAGACGGGCGAACTGGAAGAGCGGCTGCGTGAACTGGAAGCGGCCACGGCTCAGGTGCGGGAAGGAGCACAGCGATGGGCATAGAACGCCGGCTCGCGGCCGTGCGCGACGTGACCGCCGAGCTGGGGAAGGCAATGGTTCGCCAAATCTTCGACCAGCTGACCGATGATGAGTTGCTACGCCTGCTCCTTCCCGGCTGGGAAGGCCGTGACGATGACCTACGCCCGGACGAGCAGGCAGCACTCGAGAAGTTCGGCGCACTGGGCGCCGAGGCGGCGTTGCACCTGGCGATACAGCCCTCTGGCGACCCAGCCGAGACGCAGCGCCGCCTCGACGCACTCTTCGACGAGTTCCGGCCGTACTTCGAGGTGCGTGTACGGCGGGCCGTCCGTGAGGCACGGCTACGGGGTGAAGTGATCCAGAAGCGGAGGGCGGCGTGACCCGCGTATGGGAGTTACCACCGGCCGCGACGTGTGACCGGTGCGGCTGTCTGCTCGCCAAGCGGCTGCCGGATGGGGGTGTGTATCCGGTCATGGTCGGGGCCTACCTCGACGGAGCCGGGCGGTTCGTGATCCCGTGCCCCGAGTGTCAGGTCGAAGTCCGAGTTGCCGAAACCGGCTTCGTGCGCGGTGTGGATGCGCAGGCGGATTCGGCAGCGACTCCGGCCGGAGCAGGCGGTAACGGCAACGGAGCGGGGCATATCGTGACGCACAACTAGGCACGGTGAGCGGCGTAGAGCGGCCGGGGTGCAGATAAGAAATATTATCCGCAAATCCCGGCCGGCGGCCGCCGCCCGCATGGCCGCGCCCTGGCCGATTGGACGTTCAATCCCCGTACGCGCGCGTAGGCGTTCACCTGTGCGAACGAGCGCGCCGCGCGTGGTGTGCAAGGATATGCAACCCCGAAAAAGGGCGGCGTACGATCCCCGTACGCGCGTCGGGGTTCCGCCTTCTTTTTTTGCGACAGATGCCGCCACTTGACACGCGTTATTTGGCTCCAGGACGGGCGATTGCGGGGCTACGAGACTGTTTACCTTGCACGCTCAGGGCGCGGCGTGTCGGGCCGCCTGGCGCGTTGTGCGGCCCGCGCGCGCCGGCGCGCTCCTCAAGTGACCGTGAATCGTGAATCGTGCCCACGGCACCCTCATTCATGATTCACGATCACTTAAGGGCCGTGAATCGTGAATCGTGAAACTGCCGCCGCGCCCGTCGTAGCCGGGCGGCGCGCGGGGTACTGCTTCCCGTCCCGGCCGGTGATGGTGGCGGCAGGGGCAGGTGGGGAATTTTCCCCAATGCGTCGCAAGTCATTAGCAACCGTCTTATGATCCACCCCCACCGCCTCTGCGATCCGTCGCGTGCTCCAGCCCATCCGTCGTAGCTCCCCCACGAGTTCGCGTCGCTGTTCTCGGCTCAGTTGCCGCCGGTGGACGTTGAGCGCGAGGGCCAGGGCGGCCTTCTCATCATCGGAGAGCCCCGCCCGGACCTCGCGCGGGTAGTCCGTGATGCCGAGTTCCTGGCAGGCACGAATGCGGTGGTGCCCGTCGATCACGGCCCCGTGCTCGTCCACGATGACGGGCACCTGGACGCCGCGCTCGGCGTAGCCGGGCGGCGCGCGGGGTACTGCTTCCCGTCCCGGCCGGTGATGGTGGCGGCAGGTGTAACATCTGTTACAGGTGGAACATCTGTTACAATGCTCTCGGTATCCCGCACGACCGTCATATGACTCACCCCCACCGCGATGAGGATTCATCAATGCCGTGGGGGTAGGTGCGACCGTCCGCAGTGGTAATCTGGTTAGGCATTGAAACATCTGATTCAATGCTCTCGATATCGCGCACGACCGTCATCTGGCTCACCCCCACCGCCTCTGCGATCCGGCAGGTGGCGAAATTTCGCCAATGCTCATGAGGTCGTTTCGCACCGTGTCCTTATGCACCCCCACCGACTTGGCAATCCGCCGTGTACTCCACCCCATGCGCCCACGCGCGCGGGGGTGCCAGACTTCTTCAAATGCTGTCTCCGTCGCAGCTCCCCCACTAACTCGCCTCGCACCCTCTGATATCGCACTGACAAAACTGACGAAAGACCTTTTGTCAGTTTTGTCGGGCCGTTTTCTCGTGGTGTGGGCGCTGGAACAAAGACGCCCGCTCGGCACACCACCGAGCGGGCGTCGCAGTGCGGTAGGGGGACGACTACGTTACTGGCTGCGCGTCTCGGGCAACCGGCCACAGCTCATCGAGCAGCTTGCCCTCGCGGAGCCGGTCGAGTCTGATGGGGTTGTCATTGATGTAGCTATCCGCGGCCGCCGCCAGCGCCGCAGCCTCGAACATGGCCGCTGTTGCCTCGTAGAGTTCGGTTGCAACCCATGCCACCGGCCCCGCGTCCGCGTCCGGTAGTAGATCCCCGTAGTCTCTCGTAGAAGCACAACAATGATCTGCTGCCGCCTGACAGGCCACGGCCAGTCTCATCGCTTCCTCGGGCGACAACTCGATAGTGATGGTCCGGCCGGCGATGTTCTTGAGTTCCATTCCGCTTTCTCCCCTTCGCCTGGTCCCTACTGCGGACGTTCGGACGTTTTCGGACGTTTCGGACGTTTCGGACAATAGCCCTACGCGGGAGTGGGTTCGTCCATCCACTCCAGATGGGGGCCTTCGAGGGCCGGCGGGACCGGGACGCCCGCCATCTGACACAGGTCGGCCAACACCCACCCCAGCGTGTACAGCTCGGTCAGGGGCTGGTCGATGCCGTCCTCCTTCAGGGCCTCGACATAGCGCGTCACCAACGCGGCCAGGTCCACCATCCCCGGCTGTGGCGACGGCGGGGCACTGGCCCGACGTGGGCCGAACGACAGTAGCCGCATCGTGCTTCCTCCCTTCACTGCGACCACCAGTACCGGAGACTTCCGAGACTAAGTCTAGGCTGCATGCAGTCTACTGTCAATAGCGTAATGGAAGCCCTAGAGTGTATCGCCTGTGCTATACTGGCAGTGAAAGGAGGGGCCATGAAAACGATCCGTGAGTACCGCGAAGAGCGTGGTTGGACGCAGTTTGAGTTAGCGGTGAAGGTCGGCGTCACGCCCGGCGCGGTGTCGAACTGGGAGCGCGGCGTGTCGGAGCCGAAGGTGTCGCAACTTCGGAAGCTAGCCGAAGTGTTCGGCGTCCGGATGGACGAGATCATCCTGATTGAACCGCGGGAGGGAAAAGTCGCGGCGTGAGGTAGCCACGCCGCGGTGGAAGTCCCCGGCCTGGTGGTCGCAGGTCGGGATGCTGTGATTCTAGCAGGAGGCGTTCAGGATGGCGACGGGGCGGCGGGCGGCCATCTATGCCCGCGTCAGTAGTGAGCAGCAAGAGCAGGACGGTACCTCGCTCGATACCCAGCTCGCCGCGTGCCGTGAGTATGCGGCCAAGCAGGGCTACGAGGTCGTGGCCGAATACCGCGAGGTCTTTACGGGCGTGAACCTGTGGGATCGGCGCGAGCTGACCGCGCTGCGCGAGTCCATGCGGCGCGGTGAGGTCGATGTCGTGATCGCCTACGCCATCGACCGCCTGAGCCGCGACCCGGTGCATCTCGGGGTGATCCTGTCCGAAGCGGACCATTACGGCGCGGCCGTGGAGTTCGTGACCGAGCCGTTGGACAACTCGCCCGAGGGACAACTGATCCGGTTCGTACGGGGCTACGCGGCCAAGGTGGAGCACGAGAAGTTCCGCGAACGCTCCATGCGCGGCCGCCGGGCGCGGGCCGAGGCGGGGAAGCTGATCCACGGGCCGCGGCCGCTCTACGGCTACGCGTGGGCCGATGCCGAGCGGACCCGCTACGTCATCAACCCCGAGACGGCGCCCGTCGTGCAGCGGATCTTCCGAGAGGCAGCCGAGGGTCGCTCCCTGCGGAGCATCGCGCGCGGGCTGACGGACGATGGCATTCCGACCCCGACCGGCAAGCGGGAGTGGACGATGACCACCGTCCAGAAGATCCTGAAGAACCCCTACTACACGGGCGATGCCCGCGCCTGGACGTGGAAGAGCCGGGGCGGCTACGTCCGCGCCTACGACGCCGGCGTACCGCTGCCCGAGGGCACCGTCCCGCCGCTGGTCGACCGCGCGACGTTCGAGGCGATCCAGGTGCAGCTCGAGCGCAATCGCGCCCGGGCAGCGCGCAACAACCGCAACCCTGAGGCCGCGCTGCTGCGGGGCGGCTATGTCCGCTGCGGCTACTGCGGCCGCACGATGCATGTGCATAAGAACAGCGGCAAACCCGCCTACCGCTGCGGGGGCGCGCAGTTCCGGCCGGGCTCCTGTCCGATGCCGGTCATCGCGGTGCATGTCCTCGACGAGGCCGTGTGGGAGCGCGTGGAGGCCATCCTGACGCGGCCGGAGATCGTGGCCGATGAACTGGCGCGGCTGCAGGCCGACGATCCGACGGCGGCCGACCTGGCGGCCGTCGACCGGCTCCTGCAGCAGGTCGACCGGCAGCGGGCCAACCTGACGCAGGCGATCGGCCTCACCGACGATCCCGACGCCGTAGCCGCGCTGATGGCCGAACTGGAGCGCGTGGCGGCACGGCGCCGGCAACTGGAAGCCGAGCGGGAGGGCATCCTGCATCGCCGGGAAGCCTGGGAGGCGGCACGGGCGAACCTCGCAGACCTCATGAGCTGGTGCGAGCGCGTGGCAGAGCGGCTAGGCGAGTTGACGTACGAGCAGCGCCGGCTCGCTCTCGACGCGCTGGGGATCTCCGTGCAGGTCTTCCAGGCGAAGGACCCGGACAACCCGCGCTACATCATCACCGCGAAGCTGCCGCTGGACGATATTGTGTCCCCATCCACAGTTCGTTATTGGCCGCGTTCACGATGGCGTCGGCCTCGACGGCGGTGATGTCGCCGACGATCGCGGTGAGTGGGTGCTCGGTGGTCATGACGTGCTTCCCTCCGCCAGTGCCCCGTCCAGCCAGGCGCGGATGTCGGGCGCGTGCTCCTCGTAGAAGTGGTTCGCCATCCCGTCGATGACCGCGGCCAGCGGCCGGCCGTTCAGCCAGGGAACCCGAGTGGGGTCGAAGAGGTCGTCCTCGGGGATGGCCGCCAGCGCGGCTTTCAGCCGGTCGAACGACTCGCGCGAGTCGCGCAGCACCTCGGCCGCCGCGCGATCGCGGTTGGCCGCGTAGATGACCTCGTTGATCTCGTCGACGTCCTCGTCTAGGTCCAGGTGGGACGGCCAGGGAGGGACCGGGACCGTGCTGTCCCGCGCGGCCTCCATGCGGGCCACGGAGAGCCAGCGCCAGCCGGTCAGGTGGGCGATCACGTCCGCGAAGGTCCACGGGCCGAAGGCGTTCGGCTCCTCCAGCCGGTCCTCTCCGGCCGCGATCAGCCGCTCCAGATCGGCCCGCGTGGTCCTGACCGTGTCGAGCAGTTGGGCCTTGGTCTGGCGTGGTTCCATGGCGTGCTCCTTCGCAGTGGCGTCGTCCGGTGATGCGTGCAGTATCCTCGATGATGCCGGTACCTGGCTATCGCAGCCCCGCGTCCGGGATGCACAGCGTCGGCGGGCGCGATGCGATGATCGCTCAGCCCATGCCGCTATGTATGATGGACGAACAAGAGCGACGCAGGATGCAGGGCGCAGGGCGTGGGAGGTGGGTGATGGGCTTCACTGTGCGGGATATCCGCCGGGCGATGGATGTCTACACACGGGACAACGTCTATCTGGGCACCGTGCTGGAGGTGATCCCCGGACCTGCGGCGCCGGACGGCGAGCCCGAACTCTCCCCGGACGTGTTGCAGTCGAGCGCGGTTAGCGGGGAGTTGCTGGGGCCGATGCCGACCCAGCCGCTCGGCAACCGCGGCCCGGCCAACCAGTCGGCGCGTGCCCGCTACGCCATCGGCCAGGCGTCGGCGAAGCCGATCGGCCGCGGTGCGATCCGGGTGGGGAAGTTCGGTGGACTCGTCGGCCGGCGAGAGATCCCGCTCGACGCGGTGCAGACCGTGTCGCTGGAACGGGTCATCCTGCGGCTGCGGAGTGATGAGTTGTGATGTGTGATGCGTGTTCCGTGATGCGTCATGCGTCATCCGTCCCCCTCACCCCCGGCCCCTCTCCCACCAGGGGAGAGGGGAGTGTGACGCATGACGTATGACGCATGACGCCTTACTCCTCCTCCGGCAGGTGGCGCGTCAGGAGGGCGACCTGGAGCAGGAGGCGGTCGCGGGGATTGCCGAGGTCGCGGCGGGTCAACTCGGCGATGCGCTGCAGGCGGTAGGAGAGGGTGTTGCGATGAATCCCCAGGTGCTCGGCGGCCTCGGCGAGCGCGCCGCCATGTGACAGGTACACCTCCAGCGTCTCGATGAGCCCGCTGTGCCGGCGGCGGTCGTATTCCTCCAGCGGGCCGAGCACGGCGTCGCGAAACGCGGCCACGGCCGGGTTGCCCCAGAGCGGATAGAGCAGGCTGAACAGGCCCAGGTCGTCCACCGACCCGGCGCGGGCGACCGGGAGCGGGACGGCGCCTGCCCGCTGCAGCCCGAGGGTAAAGCGCGCCTCGCGCAGGCCCTCCGGTGCCTGGAGGATGGTCGGGACCGGACGGCTGAGGGCGACGATGATGCCGTTCGCCCCTTCCCGCCGCAGCGTGGGGCGCAGGGCGCTCGCCGCGCGGGAGGGGTCGCTGCCCTGCACGAGGAAGCCGATGCCGCCCGGCACCGGTGCCAGGTTGTCCCCCACGGCCGGGCCGAGCGCCTGGGCCACGAGGTGCCGTGCCGCGGCGGGGCGATCCGGCGCGTCGATCAGGCCGACGATCACCGGCGCGGTGGTGTCGATGCCGAGCATCTGGGCGCGGGCCAGGGCCGCGGCGTCGGAGGCCAGGCGGCCGAGGAGGAGGTCGGCCACCAGGCGCTGGCGTCCCCCGCCGAGCCCGGCGGTGCGCCCCTGGCCGAGCAGGATCGAGCAGGTGGCCGCCGTCTGCGCCAGCACCAGCCGATCGCTCTCGTTCAAGGTGCCGGCCGGCCCGACCAGCGAGAGGTAGCCGCTGGGCGTCCCGGCCGTCAGGGGGAGGATCAGCCGCTCGGTGCCGTCCGGGCCGTGGCAGAGGAGGGGGCTGGTCGCCCCGTTGGCGGCGTTCAGCTCCGCGGCCGTGGCGGGCGGGACGATCGTGCCGCCGCCCCAGCCGACGACGTTCCCCTCGCGGTCCTGCAGCACGAGCGGGCGCCCGGCCAGCTCGGCCGCGACCCCGAGCAGTGCCTCCACGCCGCGCGGATCCATCGCAGCCTGCGACAGGCGCCGGGAGAGCTCGTTGCCGAGCCGGTAGAGCTCGGCCCGCCGCTCGGTGATCAGGCGGTTGAGCATTCCCTCGGCGTCGTGCGGGAACGGGGCCGGGAGAGTCAGGATCGGTAGCACCGGGTGGGGTTCCTCGGCGAAGGACGGCTCACTTAGCACCGCCGCCACCCGGTTGCGGGCCAGTTCGGTGCTGAGATCCTCCCAGCTCAGCGCCTCGTCCGCCTCGATCTGTGCCAGCACCCGCGGTGAGAGCACCACCAGCTCGTCGCCCCGCAGGGGCGGCAGCAGCGGCGGGGTGGTGCGAACCGAAACGGCCCAGGAGACTGCGCGCTCCAGGGCCTGCTCGCGGTCCACCCCGACCGGCGGGACGAAGCCGAGTCGCCGGTCCCACCGGCAGAGGTCGCGCAGCGTGATGTCCGCGATCGGCTTCATCCCCGGAACCATCTCGTCCGTGGCACGGATGGAACTCCCTGTCATCCGCGAAGTATACCGCGTGGCCCGCTGTGTCCCAATGGCCGGCGCTGCGATTGGCTGGTACGATCAGCCCACCAAATGGCTGTTTGCCGGCCCAATTGGCCGTGGTAGGGTAGATTGGACGCATCCAATTGGAGGGTGGGATGATCGTCGAATTGGACCGCTCGCGCGAGCTGCCGCTCTACCTCCAGATCAGCCGCCAGATCCGCGACCAGATCCGCTCCGGCGAGCTTCCACCCGGCACGCGCCTCCCGCCCGAGCGGCGGCTGGCGGCCATGCTCGGGGTGAACCGGACGACCGTGGTCAACGCCTACCGGGAACTGGCGGCCGAGGGGCTGATCGTCGGCCACGTGGGGCGCGGCACGATCGTCGCCGGGGCAGCCGGCGACGGGGCAGGATCGGGCGAGCCGCGGGGTATCCCCTGGGGGCAGCTCTTCACCGAGGCGACCGAGGTGATGAACGACCCGCTGCTGCGGGACACCATGCTCGTCTCGGCTCGCGCAGATGTCATCTCGCTCGCGACCGGCATCCCGTCGCCGGAGCTCTACCCGATCGACGCCATCCGGGCGCTGCTCGACGAAGCGCTGCACACAGCGGGGCAGGAGCTGCTGCAGCACTGCCCGACTGAGGGCTATCCGCCGCTACGGGCGGCGCTGGCGGATTGGATGGCCGGCGACGGCCCGCCGCTGGAGCCGGACCAGGTGCTGGTCGTGGCCGGGTCGCAGCAGGGGCTCTACCTGCTGGCGCGCGCGCTGCTGGAGCCGGGTGACCTCGTCGCGGTCGAGTCGCCCACCTACCTCGGGGCCATCCAGGTCTTCCGGGCCGCCGGGGCGCGGCTGCTTCCCATCCCGGTGGACGCGGACGGCATGCGGGTCGGGCTGCTGGAGGACCTGATCGCGCGGCGGCGGCCGAAGCTGATCTACACCCTCCCGACGTTCCAGAACCCGACCGGGGCGACGATGAGCCTGGAGCGGCGCCACCGGCTGCTGGCGCTGGCTGCGCGCGAGCAGGTGCCGGTGGTGGAGGACGATCCCTACGGCGCGTTGCGCTACGATGGGCGGCCGATCCCGCCGCTCCGCGCGCTCGACTCCCACGGCTCGGTGATCTACCTGAGCACGCTGTCGAAGGTGCTGTTCCCCGGCTTCCGCATTGGCTGGATCGCCGCGCCGCGCCCGCTGATCGAGCGGCTGGCGCTCATGAAGCAGATCGTGGATCTCGATACCAACCCGCTGGCGCAGTGGGCGGTGTGGGCGTTCCTCGACCGCGGGCTGCTGGCCGAGCACGTCGAGCGGCTGCGGCAGGCCTACCCCCGGCGGCGCGATGCCATGCTGGCCGCAATCGAGCGCCACTGTGCCGGGATGCTGACCTGTGAGCGCCCAGCCGGTGGGCTGTACATCTGGGGCCGGCTGGCCGACGGGCTGCGGGCGCGCGACCTGCTGCCGGAGGCGGCTCGGCGTGGCGTCGCGATCGCGCCGGGGAGCAGCTTCCACCCCGACGGCGAGGGGGAGAACACGCTGCGGCTCAACTTCACCCTGCCCCGGGAAGAGGAGATCGACCTGGCGATCGCGCGGCTGGGGGAGGCGATTGCCGCCCTGCGCGGCAGTCGTGGCACCGGCGCCGAGCGCCGCGACGCCGCCCGCGCGACGCCGATAGTGTGACGTGATGCGTCATACGTCATGCGTCCTACTCCCCTCTCCCACGAGGGGAGAGGGGGCCGGGGTGAGGGGGACGCATGACGCATCACGTATGAGAAAGGAGCATCCATGATGGTCGACCGAGCAGGCTGGCAGGCGAAAGTCGAGGCGGCGCGGGCGTTCGTCGGCGGCGTGATCATGGATGTCGTGACACCGGAGCAGGCGCGCATTGCCGAGGCGGCGGGCGCCCGGGCCGTCATGGCGCTCGAACGGGTCCCGGCGGACATCCGACGCGAGGGCGGGGTGGCCCGCATGAGCGACCCGGACCTGATCCTGGCGATCAAGGAGGCCGTCAGCATCCCGGTGATGGCCAAGGCTCGCATCGGCCACATCGCCGAGGCGCAGATCCTGGAAGCGCTCGGCATCGACTTCATCGACGAGAGCGAGGTGCTGACCCCGGCCGACGATCGCTTCCACATCGACAAGCACGCCTTCTCGACCCCCTTCGTCTGCGGCGCACGCAACCTGGGCGAGGCACTGCGCCGGATCGCCGAGGGTGCCGCGATGATCCGGAGCAAAGGGGAGGCCGGAACGGGCAACATCATCGAGGCGGTGCGCCACCTGCGCGACATCACCGACGACATCCGGCGGCTCCAGGGGCTGCCGCAGGAGGAGTTGGTGAGCGTGGCACGCGACCTCGGGGCGCCCTACGATCTGGTGCTCCAGGTCCACCAGACGGGGCGGTTGCCGGTGCCTCTCCTCTGTGCCGGCGGCGTGGCAACGCCCGCCGATGCCGCGCTGGTGATGCAGCTCGGCGCCGAGGGGGTCTTCGTCGGCTCCGGCATCTTCAAGTCGGAGAACCCGGAGCGGCGCGCCCGGGCGATCGTCGAAGCGACGGCTCACTACCGCGACCCGCAGGTGTTGCTTGAGGTCAGCCGCGGGCTGGGCGAGCCCATGCGCGGCCTGGACCTGGGCGAGATCCCGGAGGAGCAGTTGCTCGCCGGGCGGGGAGCGTGACACCACGTGCGGTTGAACCGCACATTCTCATGACCTGTCATCCTGAGCGGAGCCGTCCGCCGCGTGGCGGCGGGCGGCGGAGCGAAGGATCTCAGGTCGGATGTGCCTCGCCCCGGGGAGATCCTTCGACTCCGCCGGTCCCGGCTGGACGCCGGTCCCGGCTCCGCTCAGGATGACAATGCCTCAAACGTCAACCTGGAGCTGGATGCGTATTGCGTATTCCGTCTTGCGTGTTGGAGACACGGGCGCGAGTGACCCACCGACACGGAACACGGAATACGCGATACGCCGTACGCAGGGGCTCAGCATCTGCTACGCGGCGTCCAAGAAGTAGCGGAGCACTTCGCGGGTCACGAGATCCGATTCGGTGACCACGGCGTCGTGTGGTTGCCCGGGCAGGACCACGATCCGGCTGTGCGGCAGCCAGTGGTGCAACGCCTGCGTCGCGGCGGTGTAGATCGGGAGTGTCTCGCCCCCAAGCAGGAAGAGGATCGGCGTGCTCACCGACCTGAAGCGGGCGGGGTCAGCGGTGTAGTCCCTGACGGCCAGGATCTCGCGCGGGATCGTGGGTGCCGCCGCGACCCGTGCCTGCCAGTTGGGCTGCGACCGCAGCAAGCGCACTTCGTCGGCCGGTGTCTGGCCGACCTCGTAGAGCAGGAGCAGCGAACGCTCCGCCTCGCCCGCGCGGAGGAGGGCGTCGTACCGGTCGAGCGTGTCTTCCGGGTAAGAGATGTCCGTCGAGGTGTACATGGGCGGCTCGTTCAAGGCCAGCTTGTGGATCCGCGGTGTCAGGAGGGTGGCTTCTAGGGCGCACAGCGCGCCGTACGAGTGCCCGAGGACATCCACGGTCCCGGGGATCGCGTCGACCAGAGCGGCGACATCCTCAAACTCATGCTCTGCCACGTAGGGCAAGGTGTCACCGCTCTGCCCACGCCCTCGCCGATCCATCGCGTAGACGGAAAAAGGACAGGGCCTGATCGATGTCCGGTGCTGCGACCGTGTGGCAGTCGTCGAGGACCAGAATGAGGCCCTCTGGGATGGCCGCCAGGTCGTTGATCAGCAGCGTGAGGAGTGTGTCCGTGCGCGGCTGAGGCGTTGCGTGCAGGAGGGCCAGCACGCCGGTTCCCACGTCCGGCCGGATCGTCTGCAGCGCGGCGACCACGTAGCTTAGGAAACGGGCGACATCGCGGTCGTGTTTTCATCGAGCGACAGCCACGCGGCCGGGAGGTCCACCTGCCGCAGCCAGGCGCTCACCAGGGTGGTCTTGCCGAATCCGGCCGGGGCGGAGACGAGGGTCAACGTGCCGGCCAGTCCCTCGTTCAGGCGCGCGATCAGGTGCGGGCGCGGAACCAGGCCCGAGGCGGGATCGGCGCGGGTGAGCGGGATCGAGAGCTTGGTCCGCAACAGGGTCTCGTCCATGCGGCCGAGACTCCTTCCAGGGCAGCGCCCGTCCCAGCCAGGCCGCATCGTGAGACGCTAATCTTATCTATTCAGCCAGCCCATGTCTCGTTGCCCGCAGATGTGCGGCGCAGCTCACAGAGGTGACACACCACCTCTCCCCCTTGTGGGAGAGGGGGCCGGTGGGTGAGGGGTCTTCCGCAACCGCGCCCTGGTTGCGGTTTTCCCATACCCAACGGCGATCTGTCACGCCTGAGTCACATCGCAGCGGTGACGATGGGGCCGTGGTGGCGGCAGGTGGCGCACCTGTCCGATCGGGCAGCGTGCAGGAGAGGACATACGTTGCGCCGTGCGCCATCGCGGAAGCTGATGGCCCGGCGATCCGCACATAGGACCATGATCCCCCTATCCTGTCCGCCCATTCTCTGCTATTATTGGTGTACGTACAGAGTGTAGGGACAAGGCGGAGGCAAAGGTCCATGGCACGGGTCGAACAGCGCGGCGAGCGGGTCTACACGGTCGGTGAGGTGGCCGACGTCCTGCAGTTCCACCCGGACGCGATCCGCTACTGGCTCCGAGTAGGGGAGTTGATCGGCGAGCCCGATACGAAGCCGGGTGAGTGGCGTATTCGGCCCGAGGCGCTCGTTGCCTTCCTGCGGCAGAACGGCGAGACGCTGCCGACCGGGCTGCCCGGCGCCGACGTTGAGATGGCGATGTACTAGACGTCATGCGTCACGCGTGATGCATCCCCCTCACCCCCGGCCCCTCTCGGACGGAGCCCACCAGGGGAGAGGGGAGTAGGACGGAACACGGAACACGGAACACGCAACACGTCTTACGCAATACGCATGACGGATGACGCATGACGCACCACGCATCACTCTCGCTGGAACCCGAGTCGTTGCTGGTGGATGAGGATGCTCTGGAGGATGCCGACCGCAGCCAGGAGCGTCCAGAGGGAACTGCCTCCCACGCTGACGAAGGGGAGCGGGATCCCGGTCACCGGCATCAACCCCACGTTCATGCCGATATTCACGAACATCTGGAAGAAGACGATCCCGGTGATGCCGAAGGCCGTCAACTGACTGAAGTTGTCGCGCGCGTTGATGCCGATCTGCATCATGCGCCAGAGCAGGATGGCGAAGGTCAGGAAGAGGGCCAGCGCCCCGATGAAGCCGAACATCCCCATGGCGTGGGCGAAGATGAAGTCGGTCAGTCGTACGCGCAGCAGGTCGAGCTGGCTCAGCGTGCTGCCATGCAGCCCGTGGCCGATCGCGCCGCTGCTGCCGATCGCCACCCGTGCCTGGAGGATGTTGTAGCCGTCCCCGAGCGGGTCGCTCTCCGGGTGATAGGAGATCAGCAGCCGCTCACGCATGTAGTCGTGCATGATGTAGTTCCAGGTGACCCAGGCCCCGGGGATGGCGGCCAGCATCACCCCGAACAGGTAGAGCAGGCGCGTGCGGCTCACCAGCATCATCACCAGCCAGGCGAAGGCAAAGACCCCCGTCGTTCCGAGGTCCGGCTGCAGGTAGACCAGCCCGGCCGGGATGCCGACCAGGATGCCCGAGAGGATGAAGTTGTGCAGCCGGCGCATGTCGTCGCCCCGGTCGGCGACGAACGACGCCAGGCTGATGATCACCGTCAGCTTGGCGATCTCTGACGGTTGAACGGTGATCGGGCCGAATTGAAACCAGCGGGTCGCGCCACCGCTGGTCGTGCCGACCACCAGAACCCCGGCCAGCAAGACCAGCGTGCCCAGGTAGAACACCCAGGAGAACGTCTTGATATAGCGGTAATCGAGCGCGGTGGCCCCCATCATCATCGCGAGGCCGATCACCGCGTAGATGAACTGCCGGACCGCCGGGTTCCCCAGGGTCAGGGGTCGCGCTCCGTCAGCGCTCCAGATCGTGACCAGGCCGAAGCCGATCAGGACGAGCGTGGTGACGACCAGATAGATGTCGAACGCGCCCCAGTTGGTCGTCCGACCACGCGCGTGGAGGCTGGTGATCAGCGTCCCCATCTCAGAGCAACTCCACGCCGTTGATGTGGATGTGGAAGTGGCAGCCGAGCAGTTCGGCGGCCCGCCGGCACATGATCATGCGGGGCAGGAAGATCTCGAAGTAATCCATGACCTGGCTGATGCTGGTGTCGATCGTCAGTTCCAGCGAGATCGCCTTCTCCTCGGGGTCGACGCGCAGGAAGGACGACTCGACCGCCCAGTTGACCCGATCGTGCGCGTCGAACTGGCTCGGATCGCTGGCCCGGACGCGGCTCCGGTGCACGTCCGACTTGTCCGCCAGAATCAGCGCCGCCGAGACGGGGTGGACCGCCTCGCCGAGCCGCTGGGAGTCGTCGCCGTGGCTGCCGATGGCGCCCATGACCAGCGCAATATCGGCGGGCGCCACCTCGTAGCGCAGCAGGATCTCGCGCGCCAGCAGCGCGCCCGTCAGCGCGTGGTCGTAGCGGCTGATGGCGTTGCCCATATCGTGGAGATAGCCGGCGATCGCCGCCAGTTCTTGCAGGTGCGGGTCATAGTCGAGCCGCCGCAGCACGTTTCGGGCAATTCGCGAGACGAGATTCGCGTGCCGGGTGCCGTGTTCGGTGAAGCCGATGACGCCCAGGTTAGCGTTGGCCGCCTCGATGTAGGCCTGCACCTCCGGATCGCGAGCCAGCTCATCCACCGTGACCGGCAGCGTCGTGTCGCTGGGCTGCGCCGCGGCCCCCGGCTGCTGCGGGCGGGTATCCTCCATCCCCTCCACTATCTGAGCGACGGGTGCGCGTGGGTTCTTCACCATAAAATGCTCCTCAATCACTGCGACCCGTCCCAATTATAGGCAGGCGGTCGAGGGAGGGGCGGGGGTGGAATATTGCGTGATGCGTGTTCCGTATTGCGTATTGCGTATTACGTAGGAGATGGCCCTCACCCCCGGCCCCTCTCCCAACTCTGGGAGAGGGGAGGAGTAGGGAACACGCTATACACGCTACGTAACAGCCCCGTCACGCCGCGAAGCGGTCCAGGCTCAAGGCATCGAGAGGCAGCGAGGTCCGGCCGGTCGCGATCAGCTCGGCCATCAACTCGCCGATGCAGGGTGACAGGGCGAATCCGTGCCCGGAGAAGCCGCAGGCAAGCACCATACCCTCGACCCCCGGCACCGGGCCGAGGATCGGCACTTCGTCGGCGGCGATCGCTTCCAGTCCCGTCCAGGCGCGGACGACCCGCGTCCGGCGTAGCAGGGGGTAGACGGCGCTGGCGTCAACGGCGCTGCCGGCCATGCTCGCGACCCGGTTGCGGCCGAAGCGCCCCTCCCAGTCGACGCTGCCCGGCCAGCCCCCGCCGAGGAGGTAGGCGCCGCTCCGGAGCTGCTTCAGGCTGAGCCGCCGCCCGACGCACGTGACCACCGGCTTGAGCCGCGGCGGCATCGGATTGGTCACCATCATCTGCAGCGCGTGCGGCTCGATTGGCAGCTCCACGCCGACCATCCGGGCCAGGTCTCGGCTCCAGGCCCCGGCCGCGATCAGGACGGACCGGCAGGGGATTTCCCCGCGGGTGGTGTGGACGCCGACCACGCGGTCGCCCTCCAGCCGGAACCTGGTCACGGCGGTCCACTCGTAGAGCGTGGCACCGCGCCGCTGCGCGGCGGCGCAGAACGCCTTGGTGACCAGGATCGGCATCGCGTGGCCGTCGGTGGGGCACCAGGCGCCGGCGATGATGTCCGGCCCCAGGCCGGGTGCGAGCTCGTCCAGCTCATCCCGCCTCACGATCCGAATGCCCAGGCCGCGCGCCTGCTCGTCGCGCACGCGCGCTTCCAGCGCCGGCAGATCCTCCTCCCGCGCGACGAGCGTCAGGTGGCCGTCCTGGCGGTAGTGGAGGTCGGCGCCCAGTTCATCCTCCAGGGTCGGCCAGCGAGCGATCGCGCGCATGGCGATGGCCAGTTCCCGCGGGTCGCGTCCCTGCTGGCGCACGCCGCCTGCGCTGGCACCGGACGCGGCCGAGGCGACCTCGCGGGCCTCGACGATCGCGACCGACAGCCCGGCTTTGCGGAGTTCGTACGCCGAGGCGCAGCCGATCACGCCGCCCCCGACGACGACCACGTCCACCGCTGGCAACTGGCTCATCTGGCCCCTCCCATCCCGCGACTGCGCGCCGAACCGTGTCGGCAGCGTACGGCGATTCCGGGCGGCTCGCAAGCGGCAGCGCCCCGACTCGACCTGCCGTCGTATGGGGGGTATCCTGTCAGATGCCTCGCGAGAGCGCGGCATGGAGCGTCGACGGTTCTAGCACAGACGGAGCAGGGATGGAGCAAGCACAGGAGCACGTGAAGCGCAAAGTCGCGATGGTCTTCGTGGCGCACCCCGACGACGCTGAGTTCGGCTCGGCCGGGACGGTCGCCGTCTGGGCGCGCGAGGGCTGGGATGTCTACTACGTCATCATTACCGACGGCGGCGCCGGAGGGCCGGACGACGCGACCGATGTCAGCCCGGAGGCGCGGCGCCGCATCTCGGAGACGCGCAAGGCGGAGCAGCGCGCGGCCGGCGAGATCCTGGGCCTGGCCGATGTCATCTTCCTCGACTACCCCGACGGCCAGTTGCAGCCGACCCTGGAGCTGCGCAGGGATATCGTCCGGCTCATCCGCACGTACCGGCCGGAGCGCATCATCAGCCCGTGTCCCGACCGGGTCTGGGAGCCGGTGTACAACGTCCGCCGGCACCATCCGGACCATCTGGCCGCCGGCGAGGCGGTCATGGCGGCCGTCTACCCCGCGCCGCAGAACCCCTGGGACTTCCCGGAGCTGCTGGCCGAGGGCTTGCAGCCGCACAAGGTTTCCGAGATCTACGTCACCGGTGCGCCGGTGCTCAACTACGCCGTCGACATCTCCGAGACGATCGATCTGAAGATCGCGGCGCTGCGGGCGCATCAGAGCCAGTTGGGCGACCACTTTGACCAGATCGAGCGCATGGTCCGCACCTGGGCCGCTGACCGCGGCGCGCGGCACGGCATGGCCTACGCAGAGGAGTTCCACCGCATCATCAACTGGTGACGCGGCACGAGGCGGGGTGGCGCGACGGTTCCCGGGCCGTGGCGCGTGCCCGGGGCTCAAGCCGCCGGGCTGACAATGAAAGCCGGCTAAAGCCGGCTGGGGGGACGCAGGGCTGGCGCCTCAGCATAAGGGATCCCGCCGCCCGGCAGGTGCCCGGGGCTCAAGCCGCCGGGCTGAGAAGGCGAAGCCCACTGAAGGGGCTAGGGACGCTGGTCCCGGTAGGTGGCCGAATCGGATACGCCTCGATGTAGCCATCATAGCCCCTTCAGTGGGCTTACCCACTATGCAGCCCGGCGGCTTGAGCCCCGGGCACGGGCCGAGCGCGGGGATCCTTACATCACCCATCCTCGGTAAGCACGGGCCATGATTGCAACCCGGTACCGCCGCACGATGAAACGCCAGCCCGCTTCTGCCACGGGTACCGACTGCCCTTCGAGCCCCCACAGCATGCATTCCGCACCACCGGTGACGCATGACGTATGACGCATGACGCACGACCCATTTCCGTGGCAAACCGCGTGCGGCAGGGGTGGCGCGGGCGTGCGGCAAGAGGACGCCGTGTTGTCCTTGCTGTGAGCATGAGCCCGCACCCGGGTGATCTGTAACCCTCGGCGCATCAGTCGCGTTGGCGCGGTGGGGCGGGTTTCCTATAATGACATCAGGCGGCAGCGGGGTGCCGCGGAGGAGCCGGCGTGCCGGGCGATATCGACCGACTACTCAAGTACATCGTGCATCACTACACGGCGCGCGAGGAGATCAAAGACGTCGAGCTCGACGCCTCGGCGGCCGATGATATCGTCGCGGGCCAGCGGCGTGCGCTGCGTGAAGAGGAGCAGCGTGCGGAAGCGCTCGCGGCGCCCTTTCGCGAGGGGTTGCGTCGCGCCGAGGCCGCGCGACGTGCCGGCGGCGATGCCATCTCGCTCGACGACCGCGACCCGCAGGACAACCTGATCGCCGATGCGCTGGTCCACTTCCTCGTCGGTCCGGGCATGGCGACCTCGTCCACCCGCGAGACGGAGCCAATGCACTACATCTACACCATCTCGATCGATTGGGATCAGGTGGCCGCCGTCGCCCGCCGGGCGAATGTGGATCTGGATGCCGTCATCAACCGGGCGGGGGCGTGAGTATGACGGCGGCACAACGGATGGAGAGCCAGCGCGATCCGAAGTCGGACGACCGCCCGGAACGCGCAGCACAGCGGCTGGGCATCGAGTTCCGCGATCTGGATCTGCTGCGGCTGGCGTTGACCCATCGCTCCTACCTCAACGAACTCGGCATCTCCCAAATCGAAGCGGTGCGGGATTCCAACGAGCGCCTGGAGTTCCTGGGCGACTCGGTTCTCGGCATGATCACTGCGGAGTTCCTCTACCGGCGCTTCCCGCGGCTTCCGGAGGGGATGCTCACGGCCTACCGCACCGCGCTGGTCCGCACCGAGACGCTGGCGCGCTGGGCACGACGCTTCGGGTTGGACGAGTTGCTCTACCTCGGCCGCGGGGAGATGACCTCCGACGGGGAGATCCGCGACCGGATCCTGGCCGGGGCGTTCGAGGCGGTGATCGCCGCGATTTACCTGGACCGCGGTATCCGCGCCACCCGGCGCTTCCTGCGCCAGCTCCTGATCGAGGACGCGGAGCAGATCATCACCGAGGGGCAGGAGACCAACTACAAGGGACGGCTGCAGGAGCTCGTGCAGGAGCACATGCGGGTGACTCCGATGTATCGCACGGTGGCGGTGTCTGGCCCCGCGCACGACCGGGTTTTCACCGTCGAGGTGGTCGTCGGCGGTGAATGCCTCGGCGTGGGGACCGGGAGCAGCAAGCGCGCTGCCCAGCAGGAGGCGGCACAGAGCGCGCTGGCGCGGCTGGCCGCGGAAGGGATAACCGAGAACCATGACCGGCCGCTATGATCAGTTGACCATCTTCGGCGGCAACTCCAACCCGGATCTCACCCGGGAGATCTGCAATTACATCGATATCCCGCCCGGCCGGATCGAGGTGTTCCGGTTCAGCAACGAGAACATCTTCGTCCGCATCGGCGAGAGCGTGCGTGAGAACGACGTCTTCGTCGTCCAGTCCTTCAGCAGCCCGGTCAACGACAGCATCATGGAGCTGCTGATCATCATCGACACGCTCAAGCGGGCCTCGGCTGGACGCATTACCGCGGTCATCCCCTACTTCGGCTACGGCCGCACCGACAAGAAGGATCAGCCGCGTGTGCCGATCACGGCGCGCCTCATCGCCGACCTGATCACCGTCGCCGGGGCCGATCGCGTCCTGACCGTCGACCTGCACGCCGGGCAGATCCAGGGCTTCTTCAACATCCCCGTCGACGAGATGACCGCCATGCCGATCATCGCCCGCTACTTCCAGGATAAGCGGCTGGAACGGCCGGTCGTCGTCTCGCCGGACCTGGGGAACACCAAGCGGGCACGCAACTTCGCCGAAGAGTTGGACGCGAGTCTCGCCATCATCGAGAAGCGCCGGGTCGGGAACGTCGACAAGACCGAGGTGCTGAACCTGATCGGCTCGGTCGAAGGGTGCCAGGCGGTGCTGGTGGACGACGAGATCGACACGGCCGGCTCGATCACTCAGGCCGCCCAGGTCTGCATCGAGAACGGTGCGGTCGAAGTCTACGCCGCCTGCACCCATCCGGTTCTGAGCGGCCCGGCCATCGAGCGGCTGGCGCTCAGCCCGATCCGGGAAGTGGTGGTGAGCAACACTATCCCGATCCCCCCGGAGAAGCGGATCGACAAGATCACGGTGCTCTCGGTCGCCCCGCTGCTGGGTGAGACGATCCAGCGCATCCACACCGGGGCCAGCGTCAGCCCGGTCTACCGGGGCGTTGGCAGCAGGACGATCCGTTAGCGCATCAGTCGAACGCCGGCATGCATGCCGGTGTGTGTCCAGGGGGTTACCTCTGGGCTGACACCGCGAAGCCGGCTCTAGCCGGCTGGGGCTCATGAGGGTTCCGATTCGCATGAAACGGTGTCCGCCGGTCGGCACGTGCCCGGGGCTCATGGACTTTGACGAATGATAAGGGTGTACGCGGTCGGTATGTGTCCGGGGCTCAAGCCGCCGGGCTCACAATCAAAGCCGGCTGAAGCCGGCTGGGATCGCGGTACGGAGCAGACCCCGATGCGCCGGTTCCGCCGCTCGGCCCGTGCCTGGGGCTCAAGCCACCGGGCTGACACGGCGAAGCCCACGGAAGGGGCTGGGGACGCGGTCCCCGCTGGGAGGCCGAACCGCGTACGCCGGGATGTCGCCATCACAGCCCCTTCAGTGGGCTTACCAAAATATCAGCCCGGCGGCTTAAGCCCCAGGCACATGCCACGCGGTGAGGCACAACGCCGGGCGGTGAGCCATGCTCCGTCCCAGCCGGCTTCAGCCGGCTTTTCCTTGTCAGCCCGGTGGCTTGAGCCCCGGGCACGGGCCACGGCGTGGGATCCTTCACGCCACCTACCCCGGGCACGTACCGCCCGGCGAACGAAACCAGCAGCACAGCCGGCCCCCACCCAATCCCAAGAACGTACGCACCTTTTTCTCGCCTTAACCTTGACGCTGAGTCACCGCTGGTGGCAGAGTTCCGGGCACCGCTGGCGCGCCGATCCGGCCGAACCTCCCGGGGACGGAGCCGGCCGCCGCATCGATCACCCGGCGCGCAGCGCATGTCACACCGCTTGAGCAGGGAAGGTCCAGTCTGTGCCCGGATATCGGTCTCCCTACTCCCGCCGGCCACCCCGTCGCGGGAGCGTCGTGCCGAAGCTGGTGATGAGTGTCCTGGGGCTGGTCGTCGTCGTGCTCGGCCTGTTCCTGCTGGCCGACCGCCTGGATGGGCGCCTGCTGGGCAATACCGCGCTCACGGACGCCTCGCCCGTCGCCTCACCCAGCCCCGGGAGTGTCGCGGCGCTGCGAACCCCGCGCGATGTCGCCGCGGCCTTCACCCGCCTCTGGAACGCGGGTGACTATGCCGGGATGTACGAGTTGCTCTCGGCCCCCGCCAAGCACACCATCAGCAAGGAGGACTTCATCGCCCGCTACGAGGGGATCGCCCAGGAGATCGGCCAGACGGCGATCGAGGCGACGCTCCGGGACGCCGACCGCAATGCGCTCGAACAGCCCATGCACGTCAAGCGGGAGTCGGCCAAGGTCGGGACGCTGGAGGAAGACAACGTCATCCCCATCGTCGAGGAGGAGGA
>Ga0066870_100037_pt1 | contig 89354 bp, 70 predicted proteins | sample CeladaPassage60A_FD_62237 | JGI IMG/M metagenome (GOLD analysis project Ga0066870, IMG submission 62237) | Cellulose-adapted microbial communities from the Joint BioEnergy Institute, USA - Passage3 60A | ecosystem: Engineered > Bioreactor > Continuous culture > Unclassified | place: USA... | reverse complement strand
GAAGGGGCCGCTGCCGACCCCGGACGACCTGGCGCAGGCCGAGCGGGCGCTCGCCGCGGAGTTCGACCCGATGCACGGCGGGTTCGGCACGGCGCCGAAGTTCCCGCCGTCGATGGTGCTCGAGTTCCTGCTGCGCCGCGGCACCCCGGACGCGATGCGGATCGCGGGCCGGACGCTGGCCGCGATGGCGTACGGCGGCATCTACGACCAGCTCGGCGGCGGGTTCGCGCGGTACAGCGTGGACGCCACCTGGACCGTGCCGCACTTCGAGAAGATGCTCTACGACAACGCCCTGCTGCTGCGCGTCTACACGCACTGGTGGCGGGCGCTCGCCGCGCGCCCGGCGGAGGAGAACCCGGACCGGGACGTCGAGCTGGCGCTGGCCCGGCGGATCGCGCTGGAGACCGCGGACTGGCTGCTCGCCGAGATGCGCACGCCGGAGGGCGGGTTCGCCTCGGCGCTCGACGCGGACAGCGAGGGCGAGGAGGGCAAATTCTACGTCTGGACCCCGGACGAGCTGCGCGCCGTGCTCGGGGACGAGGACGGCGCGTGGGCGTGCCGGGTGTTCGGGGTGACCGACGAGGGCACGTTCGAGCGCGGCACCTCGGTGCTGCGGCTGCTCGCCGACCCGCTCGCCCCCCGGCCCGGCTCCGGCGACCCGGAGGCCCCGGCCGACCCCGACGAGGCCGCGCGGTTCGCGCGGGTGCGCGCCGCGCTGCGCGAGGCCCGCGCCGCCCGGGTACGGCCCGGCCGCGACGACAAGGTGGTCGCGGCGTGGAACGGGCTCACCATCGCCGCGCTCGCCGAGGCCGGGGTGATCTTCGACCGGCCGGACCTCGTCGACGCCGCCCGCGCCGCCGCCGTACTGCTCGACGAGGTGCACGTGGCCGGCGGGCGGCTGCTGCGCACCTCGCGCGACGGGCGGCCCGGGCCGAACGCGGGGGTGCTGGAGGACTACGGCGACGTCGCCGAGGGCCTGCTCACCCTGTACGGCGTGACCGGCGAGACCCGGTGGTTCCGCCGCGCCGGCGAGCTGCTCGACGTGGTGCTCGAGCACTTCCCCGACGGCAAGGGCGGGTTCTACGACACGCCGGACGACGGCGGCGCCGAGCTGTTTCAGCGCCCGCAGGACCCGACCGACAACGCCGCGCCGTCCGGGACCACGGCGGCCGCGGGGGCGCTGCTCACCTACGCCGCGCTCACCGGGTCGGCGCGGCACCGGGAGGCGGCCGAGTCGGCGCTCGGCGTGGTCTCCACGCTCGCCGCGAAGTTCGCCCGGTTCGCCGGGTGGGGGCTCGCGGTCGCCCAGGCCGCCCAGGACGGGCCGGTCGAGGTCGCGGTGGTGGGCCCGGCGGGCGATCCGCGTACCGCGGAGCTGCACCGGACCGCGTACCTCGCCGACGTGCCGGGGGCGGCGATCGCGCTGGGCGAGCCCGCCGACGGGCGGGCCGAGGTGCCGCTGCTCGAGGCGCGCGGCCTGGTGGACGGGCGCCCGGCCGCGTACGTCTGCCGCCGCTTCACCTGCCGCGCCCCGGTCACCACCCCGGAGGAGCTGCGCGCCGAGCTGGCGCAGGGCCGGTGACGCCGCCGGAGGGCTCGAACGCGCCCCGAGGCGGCCTCACCGGCCGTTACCGTGCGTGATTTTACCTACGGAACCAAAAGCGCTCTGAAAATTTTGGGGATCAACGCAGAAAGGAGGAAGGTCGCCACTAAAGAAAGGAGATCAACCGGCATGCCGGTCAATTTGGACAACACCGAGCCTCTCGCCTGGGATTCGCCGGATTTGGACGAGGACACCCAGGAGATGCTCGAGACCTTGCAGGCGAACATCCTGCACCCGCATGTCCGGGAGCACATGTCCGTGCTGTTCCTGCACTTCGGCGACGGCGGCGACGGGCGGCGGTTCCTGCGGCGCCTCGTCCCGCTGATGAAGTCGGCGAAGGAACATCTGCGCGAGCTGCGTTCATTTCGCATGTCGCAGATAACCGGCACGACGTACGTCGGGGTCGGCATCAGCAAGGCCGGTTACCGGAAACTCGGTGACGCGACAGACAAATTTACCGACATCGCATTTCAAAACGGGATGAAAGCCCGCCGGGAGACGCTGAACGACCCGCCGATCACCGCGTGGGACGAGCCGTACCGGCAGGAGATCCACGCCGTGATCATCATCGGGGACGCCACCCCGGAGCCGGTCGCCGCGACCCGGGCCACGATCCTCGAGCTGGTGCCGCCGACCGCCCGGCTGCTCGGCGAGGAGACCGGGCTCGCCCAGCGCAACCCCGAGGGCGAGGGGATCGAGCACTTCGGCTACGTCGACGGCCGCAGCCAGCCGCTGTTCCTCGCCGACCAGGTCGCGGCGGAGCCGCAGGGCCACTGGAACCCGTTCTTCCCGCTCCGCCACGTGCTGGTCGCCGACCCGCTCGCCCCCAACCCGCGGCGGCACTTCGGCAGCTACCTCGTCTACCGCAAGCTGGAGCAGAACGTCCGGGCGTTCCGCCAGGCCGAGCTGGACCTCGCCAACCGGCTCGGGCTCATCGGCGAGGACCGCAAGCGCGCCGGCGCGCTGCTCGTCGGCAGGTTCCGGGACGGCACCCCGCTGCGGCTGCACGCCAAGCCCGGCGCGCAGCCCGACCCCGCGGTGAACGACTTCAACTACGACGGCGACCCCGGCAGCAAGTGCCCGGTCTTCGCGCACGTCCGCAAGTCCACGCCCCGGGAGTCGCGGGACGGCGGCTCGGAGCGCACGCTCGGCGTGATGATGGCCCGGCGCGGCCAGACGTACGGCGTGCGCACCGACAACCCCTGGGACGACGCTCCCCCGGAGACCCGGCCGACCGGCGGCGTCGGCCTGCTGTTCATGGCGTTCAACTCCAACCTGGTGCGGCAGTTCGAGTTCGTGCAGCGCGCCTGGGCGAACAACCCCGACTTCCCGCGGTCCGGCACCGGCCTCGACCCGCTGATCGGCCAGGGCCCGCGGGACGTGCCCATCCGCTACCCGCTGACCTGGGGCGGCAACGAGCTGTCCCCGCCGCTGCCGCAGGTCCCCCAGACGGTGACGATGAAGGGCGGCGAGTACTTCTTCGCGCCCTCCCTCGCCTACCTCAACAACCTCTGACCCCGGCCGGACGGCTCCGTGAGCCGGACCCTCCTCCCTCCTCCCGAGGCCGGTGCCCGCACCCGCGCGGGCGCCGGCCTCACTCGTTCCCGGCCCGGCGCGCCGGGCCGTACGGCACGGCGGCGGGCGCGCGGCCGCGTGTTTTGCCGCCGTCGCTGCGAGGTGGCGGCGCACGGGGGTAGGTGGCGGGCGTGAGCCGCGCCGCAGGCGGTGGGCGCCGGGCAAACCCGGCGGGCCCGCCGCCGGCGACCGCGCGGCCGCGACAACCGAGCCGGACGACGGTCCGAGCGCCGGAGACCCGATGCGGCCGATCGGCCACCCGCGATCCCACGGTGCCCGCGCGTGCCCGCGGCACGCGACCGGCGTCGCGCCACCGGTACAGCACCGCCCGCCGCCCGGCGGCCTCCCGGCACCCACGATCTGGAGGAACGATCATGCATGGAGCCGTTCTGTACGCACCGCACGACGTCCGCGTCGAGGACCGGCCCGACCCGGTGATCGAGGAGCCGACCGACGCGATCATCCGCCTCGTGGCCACCTGCATCTGCGGCTCGGACCTGTGGCCGTACCGGGGCGCGGACGACGTGCCCGGGCCGCGGCCGATGGGGCACGAGTACGTCGGCGTGGTGGAGGAGGTCGGGGACGAGGTCGCCATGCTCGAGCCCGGCATGTTCGTGGTCGGCTCGTTCTGGGCCTCGGACAACACCTGCGAGATCTGCCGCGCCGGCTACCAGAGCGGGTGCGTCAACCGGGTGCTCATGGCCACGATCGGCACCCAGTCGCAGCTCGCCCGGATCCCGCTCGCCGACGGCACGCTCGTCCCCACCCCGGACCCGCCGGAGCCGGACCTCGTGCCGAGCCTGCTCGCCGCCTCCGACGTGCTCGGCACCGGCTGGTTCGGCGCGGACGCCGCCGAGGCCGGGCCGGGCAAGACCGTGGTCGTGGTCGGCGACGGCGCGGTCGGGCTGTGCGCGGTGCTCGCCGCCCGGCAGTTCGGCGCCGACCGGATCGTCGCGATGAGCCGCCACCCGACCCGGCAGGAGCTCGCCCGCCACTTCGGCGCCACCGACGTCGTGGTCGAGCGGGGCGACGCCGGGGTGGCGCGGATCCGGGAGCTGACCGACGGGCTCGGCGCGCACAGCGTGGTCGAGGCGGTCGGCACCCAGCAGTCGATGGTGCAGGCGATCCGCTCCACCCGCCCCGGCGGGCACGTCGGGTTCGTCGGCCTCGCCCACGACGTCGCGCTCCCCGGGGACGAGCTGTTCGAGTCGCTGGTGCACCTGCACGGCGGCCCCGCGCCGGTGCGCCGCTACCTGCCCGAGCTGATCCGGCTGATCGTCGAGCGGAAGATCGACCCGGGCAAGGTGTTCGACCTCGTGCTGCCGCTCGACCTGGCGGCCGAGGGGTACCGGGCGATGGACGAGCGCCGCGCCGTCAAGGTGCTGCTCACCCCGAACGGCGGGATCCCCTGGGCCGCCTGACCGCGCCGCCGGCTACGGGCTGCGGGTCGGGCCGCCGAAGAACGGGGAGTCGGAGTCGCCGGGCCGCTGCTCCTCGGGGCCGCCGGGGCCGGCCGGGCCGTCCTCGTCGCCGCCGAACAGGTCGGGCACCCGGATCTCCGGCTCGCCGCCCGGACGGCCGATCTCGTCCTCGCCGCCGGGGACCGGCTCGCCGGTGGGCTCCTCCTCCCGCGCCGGCGGCTCGGACTCCTCGGCGGTCGCCTCCGGGGTCGGGGTCGCCGGGGTCGGGTCCGGGGTGGCCTCGCCCTCGTCGGCGAACGGGTCGGACCAGGACCGGTAGCCGGTCGGCTCGGGGAAGGTCTCCACCGGCTTGCCCGCCATCGCCTCGGTCATGAACGCCCGCCAGATCTGGGCGGGCAGCGAGCCGCCGTACAGCTCGCCGTACCCGGGGACGGTGACCGGCTTGTTGTCGTCGCGGAACATGTTCACCGCGGTGGACAGCTGCGGCGTGTAGCCGACGAACCACACCGCGGACGACTTGTCCATGGTGCCGGTCTTGCCGGCGGCGGGGCGGTCGCTGAGCCGGGCCGCGGTGCCGGTGCCGGACTGCACGACCTGGGTGAGGGCGTAGGTGGTGTCGGCCGCGGTCTCCGGCTTGAACACGCGCTTGCCCTCGGCGGTGAACTCGCGGGTGACGCCGGAGGCGTCCCGCACCGAGCGGATCACGTGCGTCTCGTGGTAGACGCCGCCCGCGGCGAACACGCCATACCCCGCGGCCTGCTGCACCGCGCTCACCGAGGCGACGCCGAGCGGGAACGTGGCCGCGTCCTTGTGCGGCTCGAGCTGCTCGGCGGGGATGCCCGCGGCCTCCGCGGCCCGCGCCACCTTGTCGAGGCCGATGCGCTGGCCGAGGTCGACGAACGCGGTGTTCACCGAGTGGCGGGTGGCGGTGACCAGGTCGATCGCGGCGCCGTACGAGGTGCCGCCGGAGTTGGGGATGAGCGCCGAGGCGACCCGCATCGGCGAGTTGCCGTTCACCCGGGTGTCGAGGCCGAGGCCCTCCTCCAGGGCGGCGGCGAGCGCGTACACCTTGAACGTGGAGGCGGCCTGCACCTTCGCGGAGAACGCGTTGTCGTACTGGTAGCCCTTGCCGCCGTAGAAGGCGAGCACCTCGCCGGTGTCCGGGTCGACCGCGGCGAGCCCGGTGCGCACCTTCTTCGGCGTGCCCTCCGGCAGGGTCGACTCGACCGCGCGCTGGGCGGCGGCCATCAGCTCCTTGTCGAAGGTGGTGACGATGCGCAGCCCGCCCTGGTTGATCTGCTCGTCGCTGTAGCCGCGGCGGTTCAGCTCGGCGCGGACCTGGGCGAGCATGTGGCCCTTCTGGCCGGTGAGCGAGAGCGGCCCCTTCGGCTTGATCAGCTTGGGGAAGCGGGCGGCGGCGGCCTGGTCGGCGGTGAGCGCGCCGATCTCCCGCATCGAGTCGATCACCCACTTCCACCGGGCCTGCACCGCCTTCAGGTCGTCGCCCTTGGGGTCGGCGAACCGGCTCGGCTGCTGGATGACGGCGGCGAGGTAGGCGCCCTCGGCGATGGTGAGGTCGCCGACGTTCTTGCCGAAGTACGCCTGGGAGGCGGCCTGGATGCCGTGCGCGCCGCGGCCGAAGTAGATCGTGTTGAGGTACTGCTCGAGGATCCAGTCCTTCGGCTTGGACTGGTCCACCTTGAGCGCGATGAGGATCTCCTTGAGTTTGCGGGTGATGGACCGTTCCTGGCTGAGGCCGCTGTAGTAGTTGCGCACCATCTGCTGGGTGATCGTGGACCCGCCCTGCAGCTGCCGGCCGCTCAGCGTGGACCACATCGCGCGGAGCGTGCCGGTGATCGAGACGCCCTGGTCCTCGTAGAAGGTGCGGTTCTCGGCGGCGATCACCGCGTTGCGCACGTGCAGCGGGACCCGGTCGAGCGCCACCCGGGTACGGTTCACCCCCTGGGTGGCGAGCACGGTCTTGCCGTCCCGGTAGTAGATCACCGACTTCTGGGCGAGGGCGGCCGGCTTGGCCCCGTCGGGTATCGGGGTGACGGCCCAGGCGACGGCGAAGGCCGCGATGCCGAGCAGCAGCCCGGCGCAGCAGGTCAGCAGCGCGTAGCGCAGCAGGCGACGCCCGATGCCACGCTTCCCCCGGCCGTCACGCACCTTGATCCCCCCGAATCACCTGGTCGCGCACACCCCGTAGCCCTTCGAGAGCCTAATGACCGGTTACCGGTTAATCGGGGCGCAAAGCGGTTATTTGCTGCTCTTTGCGAAGTTTTTACTCTCCCCCTCTTTACTGGGCCCCGCTTTACCGGGTCCCGCTTTGCTCGGTCCCTCTTTGGTCCCCTGCTTCTTGTGTACCTCGCCGCCCCGGTCCCCCGCGCTCACCTGGGCGGCGACAAGCGGCAGCACCCGGTAGCTCACCGGGGTGTCGAGCGCGATCACCGAGGAGGTGCGCACCACGCCCTCGATCGCCACGATCTCGTCGATCACCCGCTGCAGGTCGGCGTTGCTGCGCGCGACCACCCGGCACAGCATGTCACCGGTGCCGGTGATCGTGTGCACCTCGAGCACTTCCGGTATGAGCGCGAGCCGGTCGGCCACCGGATCGTGGCCGCTCACCTGCCGGATCTGCAGCGTCACGAAGGCGGTGACCGGGTAACCGAGCGCGGCCGGGTCCACCTGGGGCCCGAACCCCGTGATGACCCCGCTCGCCATGAGGCGGTTGAGCCGAGCCTGCACCGTGCCCCGTGCCACCCGCAACCGGCGCGAGCACTCCAGCACCCCCAGGCGGGGCTCCGCGGTGAGCAGCGCGATCAGCCGCGCGTCCAGCAGGTCCACCGCCATGGGCGAATCCCCCTCGAACGGATTGCGCTCCTTGTCACCGATTATCGCCACCGCCCGCCGGTACGGCCCGGCTTGGAAATCCCGGCGACGGCAAAGCCCGCCGAAACGCCGTCGCCGCCTGCCCGGCGCACGGCCGCTCCTCGCATAGGCTGCGAACCATGGGGGGAACGGGGAAACCGCTGCTGAGGTCCGCACTGTCGGCCGTCCTCATCGCGACGACGACGTTCGCCTGCTCGGCCTCGACCGGGGCGTCCGGCCCGGCCACCCCGGCGGCCGGGAACGCGGCCACCGGCGGCGCCCGGCAGGCCGCGGTGGCGGGCGCGGCCGGCATCGGCGACCCCGACTTCCCCACCGACGGCAACGGCGGCTACGACGTCGCCCACTACGACCTGCGGCTCACCTACCGCCCGCAGACCAAGCGGCTCGACGGCACCGCGCGCATCCGCGCGACGGCCGTACAGCGCCTCGCCCGGTTCAACCTCGACCTGCACGGGCTCACCGTGCACGGGGCGCGGGTGAACGGGGCCGCGGCCCGGGTGGAACGTTCCGGGGACGAGCTCACGATCATCCCCGCCGCGCCGCTGGAGCGCGACGCCGAGTTCACGGTCGAGATCGACTACGGCGGCGTGCCCCGGCCCTTCCGGCAGCCGGGCGCGCTCGGCACCTTCGGGTTCGTGGCCACGCCGGACGGCGCGTTCGTCGCCTGCCAGCCGAACGGCGCCAAGACCTGGTTCCCGAGCAACGACCACCCGCTGGACAAGGCCACCTTCGACTTCACCATCACCGTGCCGGAGGGGCTCGTCGCGATCGCGAACGGCGAGCAGGTGCGCCCGCCGGAGACCAAGGACGGCATGACCACGTACACCTGGCGCGAGTCGAACCCGATGGTGACCTACCTCGCCACGATGACGCTCGGGAAGTTCCAGGTGCGCACCGGCCGCACGCCCGGCGGCATCCCCGCCTTCGCCGCCGCCGACCCGAAGTACGCGCACACGCTCGACGACCTGTACACCACCTCGGCGAAGATCACCGACCACTGGGCGAAGCTGTTCGGCCCGTACCCGTTCCGCTCCACCGGCGGCGTGGTCGACGACTACGAGGCCGGGTACGCGCTGGAGAACCAGACCAAGCCGATCTACGGCGGCTTCGAGCCCGACCAGTCGATCATCGCGCACGAGCTCGCCCACCAGTGGTTCGGCAACAGCGTGAGCATCAAGCGCTGGCGGGATTTGTGGCTCAACGAGGGCTTCGCCACCTACGCCGAGTGGCTGTGGAACGAGCGGACCGGTGACGCCACGGTGGAGACGGCGTTCAAGAACCAGTACGACATGCCGAACAACCCGATCTGGGACTACCCGCCGGGCATGGCGCAGAAGGACGACCTGTTCAACCTCTCGGTCTACATGCGCGGCGCGATGACCCTGCACGCGCTGCGCAAGGAGATCGGCGACCGCACGTTCTTCAACCTGCTGCGCGAGTGGGCGGCCACGTACAAGCACGGCCACGCCACCACCGACGACTTCATCGCGATGGCCGAGCGGATGTCCGGCAAGCAGCTCGACGCGCTGTTCGACGCCTGGCTGTTCAAGAAGGGCCGGCCCGCCTACCAGGGGTAGGCCGCCCGCGCCGAGCCGTACGGCTCAGCGAAGGGCCGTGCCGTACGGCTCAGCCGAAGAACAGCTTGTAGCCGTCGTCGCGGAGGGCCTGGAGCACCTCCTCGCAGTGGTCGGGCCCCTTGGTCTCCAGGTGCAGCAGCACCTCGGCCTCGTCGAGGCGCAGCCGCGGGCCCATGCGCTCGTGCACCACGTCGATCACGTTCGCGCCGAGGCCGGCGATGCGGCCGAGCAGCGCGGCGAGCGCGCCCGGGCGGTCGGCGAGCCGGATGCGGAAGGCGAGGAACCGGCCCGCGACGGCGAGGCCGTGGCGCAGCAGCTTCGACAGCAGCAGCGGGTCGATGTTGCCGCCGGAGAGCACCACCGCGACCGGCGGCTCGACCATGTGCGGCTGGTCGAGCAGGGCGGCCACCCCCGCCACCCCGGCCGGCTCGACCACGAGCTTGGCGCGCTCGAGGCAGAGCAGCAGCGCCCGGGAGATGGTCTCCTCCGGCACCGTGACCACCTGGTCGACGAGGTAGTGGATCATCTCGAAGGTGAGGTCGCCGGGGCGCCCCACCGCGATGCCGTCGGCCATCGTCGAGCTGGGCTCCACGGTGACCGGGCGGCCCGCGGCGAGGGAGAGCGGGAACGCGGCCGCGTTCTCCGCCTGCACGCCCACCACCCGCACCCCGGGCCGCAGCGTCTTGGCCGCGAGCGCCACCCCGGCCGCGAGCCCGCCGCCGCCGATCGCCAGCACGATCGTGCCCACCTCGGGCAGCTGGTCGACGATCTCCAGGCCGAGCGTGCCCTGCCCGGCCACGATGTCCGGATGGTCGAACGGGTGGATGAACACCGCGCCGGTCCGCTCGGCGTACTTGGTCGCCTCGGCGAGCGCCGCGTCCACGGTCTGCCCGGCGAACACCACCTGCGCGCCGTACGCCCGGGTCGCCTCCACCTTCGGCAGCGGCGCGCCCTCCGGCATGTACACGGTCGCCTGCGTGCCGAGCAGCTGCGAGGCGAGCGCCACCCCCTGGGCGTGGTTGCCCGCGCTCGCCGCGACCACGCCGCGCGCCCGCTCCTCCTCGCTCAGCCGGGCGATCCGCACGTACGCGCCGCGGATCTTGAACGAGCCGGCCCGCTGCAGGTTCTCGCACTTGAGGTAGACCGGGCCGCCGACGAGCTCCGACAGCACCCGCGAGTACTGCATCGGCGTCCGCACGATCACGTCGTCGAGCAGTTTGCGGGCGGCCACCACGTCCTCGTAGCTCACCTGCGGGGTCTGGCGTCGGCGCTCCATACCGGCAGTCTCCCACGCCCGCCACCGTGACCTGGGCAACCGTCGCGCCGCCGCATCGGCCTTCGGGAGAGATCCCGCCCACCGATCAGCTATGAGGAAGCGACACCGCCTCGGGTGGCTCGGTGAGGGCACGCAGGTACCGGGCGGCCGACGACGTACGCGCCTTCTCCGGCAGCGCCTTGAGGATCTGACCGGCGATGTGCCGACGTGCCGCGTTGACGGGCAGCCCTTGTGCACTCGTCAGCGCATGGTTGAGTCCCTCCGCCACGTCGCCGTCACGGACGAGGCTGAGGGACTGCATGTAGTTGAGATTCGCCATGCCGTGCACAAGTTCGGGCGGGTATGTGGCCAGCGCGGTATCGAGAGATCGGGACGCGCGTCGCCTGTCGTCGACGAGAGCGGAGACGTAGGCGGCATCCCAGCGCACCTCGTCCTCGGTGAAACCGAACCCGACGAGGTGGCGGTTGCTGGTAACCGCGGGCGGAAGTCGATCGAACACCTCGGACAGATCCCGCAACGCGGCATGGGCGCCTCTCTCATCACCCTGCGAGCCCAGCGCGAACGCGCGGATCTCGTACGCCTTGGCCAGCCCGGCGCTCGGCGCGCCCTTGGCGAGTCCGATGGCCTCATCGACCAGACGGGTGATCGCCTCGATCGGTTTGCCGGTGTAGTACGCGCCCGTCGCCTCCCTGGCGCGAATCCACACGGCCAGATCACGGTCCCCGGAGGCGTCGGCGGCCCGTCGCGCGGTGCGCCATGCCTGCCACGCGGCCTGATAGCCGCCCACATCGTCCAGCTGTCCAGCGAGAAGCGCGGAAAGCTGGGAGCTGACCCGCAGCAGCCCGGCTTGTACCAACGGATCGGTAGTGCGATCCAGCAGACGCCCCACCTCGACGAGGTCCGTCACCACGTTCTGCATCGTGGCTCCCAGCGGCCCGGTCGTGCCGCGATAGGCGTACTCCCAGACGGTCCGCTCCCACTCGTCGAGCCCGAAGTCGTCCCGATCGCCTATGGCGCGGTTCACCTCGAACAGGATCGTCTGGATCACGCTCGGCGGCACGACCGCCGTGGTCCCGAGCCCGGCGAGGATCTGCATCGCCGCGCGCCGTTCCATGTCGTCGTCATCCTCTGTGCTCTCGGCCCTCGCGGGCAGGGTACGGCTGCGCAACCGCCGGATCTCTCCCCGTAACCGTTCGAGTTCCATCGCCTGCGCGCGCAGCGCGGCCTCGGTCAGCTCCCCGCCGGTCTCCAGGGCGCGCTCCAGCGCCGTGACCGCGTCGGCGGACGGCGCGTTCCTGCCCTGCTCCCACTTGCCGATCACCGAGTGATCCCACCGGACCTGCTCGGCCAGCCCGCGCAAGCTCAGCCCGCGCCGCTCGCGCCACATCCGCAGCACCGCCCCGAACGCCGCCCAGGGCGCGGGGCCGGCCGCGTCCGATCGCTCCGCCATGTCCCCTCGCGATCCGTCGCACCGCGTCGCAGCGCCGATCCGGCGACACAGCGCACCTTGTTCGTCACGGAGAGTCAACACAACTATGACACCACGTCACGGCAAACGACGGGGAAAACGAGGTGATCGATGACGGCGTCGCGCGGAGACGGCCACCGGGCGGAACCGTACCCGGCCGGGGTGTTCCCGTGGCCGTGGTGGCCGCCGCTGTACGTCTACGACGTCGAGGGCGGCGACGGGCGCGGCGTGTGCGGGGTGACCGAGTCGTTCACGACCGCGAAGCGTCACGTGCTCGCGGCGTTGACCACGATGCCGGACGGTGCCTCGGGCCGCATCCGCCCGGCGCACCTGGATCTCAACGCGCTGCCGCACCCGGACTACCGGTACGGCCCGGTGATCGCCCGCGCGTGGCGCGACCCGGGACACGGGGCGGGTGCGGGTCGACGACGCCCCGGCGGTCCGCAGGCGTACGGCACGCCGTACCGCGGGGATGGAGGCCGGGGATGAGGAACGCGGGTGATGGCGGGCGTGGCGACGGGTGGGGGTGGGCCCGCCGCGTGCCCTCGGTGCGGCCGGTCAGCCGCGGAAGATGAGCATGGAGGCGGTGAAGCCGTGGACGTGGTTGCGGCCGGCCACAGGGCCGATCTCGCCGGCGGCGAAGAAGCCGGCGACGCCGATCGGGCCGAGCGCCTCGCGGACCGCGGCCGGGTCGTGGTCGGCGGAGCCGAACATGGTGGCGCCGCGGCCGTTGCAGGAGAACAGCAGGGCGCCGGCGACGCGGCGGCCCTGCGCCACGTAGCGGTCGAGCGTCTCGTAGAGGTCCTCGTCGGCGGCGACGGCGTCGCGGACCTGGAAGCGGACCGTGCGGCCCACCTCGACCACGTCGCCGATGGCGACCGCCTCGCGCTCGGGGTCGATGCCGAGCACGCCCCGGATGAGGAAGTCGCCCTGCTCGTGCCGCTCGGCGTACTCGTCCATGGCGATGCCGATCTGCAGCCCGGCGGCGACGAGCTCCCGCTCGTCCTCGTCGAGGGAGCTGACCAGCTCCTCCAGGCGGGCGAGCGCGGGCTGGCCGGCGAGCTCGAGCAGCAGGTTGTCCTCGGCCGCGGTGACCACCATCGACCGGCCGATGGGGCGGCAGCCCTGGCTCACCACGGTGTCCACCTCGATCGGGCCGCCGAGCAGCACGCCGATCGCGCCCTCGGTGAGCACCTCGCCGTCGGCGAACAGCCGTACCGAGCCGCGGCCCTGCAGGCCGTTGGCGAGCCCGCCGATCAGCGGCAGGCCGCCGAGCACCTGGCCGGAGCGCTCGACGAACGCGTCGGTCGGGAAACTGTAGGGGTCGGCGAGGAGGATCGCGGCGCGGTCCTCGCCGTCCCGCTCCGGCAGGCCGATCACCACGAACCGGTCCTCGGCCTGCAACGTCTCCAGCGCGAACGGGATGATCCTCGCCTTGTCGAGGGTGGCCGCCCACGCGCTCACCGCGGGCGTCACCTCGATCCCGCGGCCGCCACCGATCACACCCGTGGAACTGCATCCGATCACGTGCGTGTCCGCACCGGCCCGGCGGGCCATCTCCATGGCTCGGACGCCCGCCCGGGTCACGTCGTCGGGGTCGTCGCCGCAGATGAAGAAGCACACCAGGTCCGGGGAACCGGACAGGCCCGACAGGGCCTGACGCACCGCCCGTTCCGCGGTCGCGACCAGATCGAGATCCGTCTCGCCCACGGCGAGACCGTCGGCGAAGCGACTCGTCAACACTGCCATGAGTCTCGCCTTCCACTAGTCCGGCTAGTCCCCTTGGCCCGTTTCTCCCCACTACAGAGGTAACAACGCGTTCTTCACGTCACTCGTTGGCGGGAGATCCGCGACATCGGAGGGGTGCGCTACGGCGAGACGCGACATAGTCTCGATCCCGTGCATCCAATCCCAGAGGTTCACACTCTGCGTGAACTCCGCGAGACCGGTCACGTCCACCGCACGGTCAAGGCCGAGATCCGCGAGAACCTGCTCGCCCGGCTGCGTTCCGGCGAGCCCCGCTTCCCCGGCATCGTCGGCTTCGACGACACCGTGCTCCCCCACCTCGAGCGGGCCCTGCTCGCCGGCCACGACATCGTCCTGCTCGGCGAACGCGGCCAGGGCAAGACCCGGCTCATCCGCACCGTCGCCGGGCTGCTCGACGAGTGGACCCCGGTCATCGCCGGCTGCGAGATCAACGACCACCCGTACGCGCCGGTCTGCGTGCGCTGCCGCAGGCTCGCCGAGGAGATGGGCGACGACCTGCCGGTGGCGTGGCGGCACCGGGACGAGCGGTACGGCGAGAAGCTCGCCACCCCCGACACCTCGGTGGGCGACCTCATCGGCGACGTCGACCCGATCAAGATCGCCGAAGGCCGTACCCTCGGCGACCCGGAGACCGTGCACTACGGCCTCGTGCCCCGCACCAACCGCGGCATCTTCTCCGTCAACGAGCTCCCCGACCTCGCCGAGCGCATCCAGGTCGCGCTGCTCAACGTGCTCGAGGAGCGCGACATCCAGATCCGCGGCTACAACCTGCGGCTGCCCCTCGACATCCTGCTGATCGCGAGCGCCAACCCCGAGGACTACACCAACCGCGGCCGCATCATCACCCCGCTCAAGGACCGGTTCGGCGCGGAGATCCGCACCCACTACCCGCTCGACCTCGACGCCGAGCTGCGGCTGATCCGGCAGGAGGCCCGGCTCGACTGGGAGACCCTCGGCGCGGACCTGCCCGACCACCTCATCGAGGTGATCGCGCGGTTCACCCGGCTGGTGCGCGAGTCCACCGCGGTGGACGCCCGCTCCGGCGTGTCCGCCCGGTTCTCCATCGCCGCCGCCGAGACCGCCGCCGCCTCCGCGGTACGGCGGGCCGCGATCACCGGCGAGGAGCGCCCGGTCACCCGGATCTGCGACCTGCCCGCCGTGGTGCACACGCTGCGCGGCAAGGTCGAGTTCGAGGTGAGCGAGGAGGGGCGGGAGACCGAGGTGCTCGCCCACCTGCTCCGCCGGGCCACCGCCGAGACCTTCCGGCAGCGCCTCGGCGCGCTCGACTTCACGCCGCTGCTCGACAAGTTCAGCGAGGGCGTCCAGGTGGAGTCCGGCGACCTCGTCCCGGCGGCCGAGCTGCTGCGCCAGATCGGCCAGGTGGCCGGCCTGGCCAAGATCATGTCGGCGCTCGGCATGGGCGAGGGCGACGAGTCCCCCGGCCACGCGGCCGCCGCGCTGGAGTTCGCGCTCGAGGGCCTCTACCTGCTGCGGCGCCTGTCCAAGGACGAGATCGAGGGCGGCGGGGCCCGGTACCGCACCTGAGGCCACCCTGCGCGCCCGACCCGAGGAGGGACGATGAGCGGCTACCGTTACGGCGAGTACCGCGACGGGCCGGACCCGCTGGCCCCGCCGTACGACGTGCGTGCCGCCCTCGACGAGATGGGTGACGCGATCCTGGCCGGGGCCGGCCCGCTGGACGCGCTGCGCGACCTGCTGCGCCGCGGCCTGCCCGGCGCGCCCGGCCGGCGCGGGCTCGACGAGCTGCTCCGCCAGGTCCGGGAACGCCGCCGGGAGCTGCGGGAACGCGGCCGGCTCGACGGCATCCTGGAACGGGCGCGGGCGCTGCTCGACAAGGCGATCGGCCAGGAGCGGGCCGAGCTGTTCCCCGACCCGAGCGACGAGGCCCGCATGCGGGAGGCCGAGCTCGACGCGCTGCCGTCCGACACCGCCCAGGCGATCCGGCGGCTGTCCGACTACGACTGGCGGTCCGCGGCCGCCCGGCGGACCTTCGAGGAGCTGCGCGACCTGCTGCGCCGCGAGGTGCTCGACGCCCGGTTCCGCGGCATGCGGGACGCGCTCGCGAACGCCGACCCGCAGGCGATGGAGCGCGTCCGGCGGATGCTGTCGGAGCTCAACGAGATGCTCGAGCGGGACGCCCGTGGCGAGCACACCCAGGCCGACTTCGACCGGTTCATGGAGAAGTACGGCGACCTGTTCCCGGAGCGCCCGCGCAACCTCGAGGAGCTCGTCGACCTGCTCGCCCGCCGTGCCGCCGCGGCCGGCCGCCTGCTCGCCTCGCTCACCCCCGAGCAGCGCGCCGAGCTGCAGGCGCTGATGGAGCAGACCCTGGAGCAGGCCGGGATCGCCGACCAGATGCGCCGCCTCGGCGAGCAGCTGTACGCCCGCCGCCCCGACCTCGCCTGGGACACCCCGGAGCGGATGACCGGCGACCGGCCGCTCGGCATGGCCGACGCCACCACCGCGCTGCAGGAACTCGCCGACCTCGCCGAGCTGGAGACCGCGCTGCGGCAGGACTACCCGGGCGCCCGGCTCGACGACATCGACGAGGCCGCGGTACGGCGCGCGCTCGGCCGGTCGGCCGTCGACGACCTGGAGATGCTCAAGCGCATCGAGCGCGAGCTGGAGGAGCAGGGCTACCTGCGCCGCCGCCGCGGCAAGCTGGAGCTCACCCCCAAGGCGGTGCGCCGGCTCGGCGAGACCGCGCTGCGCCGGGTGTTCTCCTCGCTCGAGTCCGGGCGGCGCGGCGACCACGACCAGCACGACGCGGGCGCCGCCGGGGAGCTCACCGGGGCGAGCCGGCCGTGGCGGTTCGGCGACGAGCAGCCGATCGACGTGGTCCGCACCGTGGTCAACGCGGTACGGCGCGGCGGGGTGCGCCCGGGGAACGGCACGGGGAACGGCCCCGGGAAAGGCGCGGCCGGCCGGGCCGTACGGCTCGCCGTGGAGGACTTCGAGGTGGCCGAGACCGAGCGGCGCACCGCGGCCGCGGTCTGCCTGCTCGTCGACCTGTCGTACTCGATGGCGCTGCGCGGCACCTGGGCCGCGGCCAAGCAGACCGCGCTCGCCCTGCACACCCTCGTCGACACGAGGTTCCCGCAGGACGCGGTCCAGATCATCGGGTTCTCCAACTATGCGCGGGTGCTCCAGCCGGACGAGCTCGCCGGGCTCGACTGGGACATGGTGCAGGGCACGAACCTGCACCACGCCCTGCTGCTCGCCGGGCGGCACCTCGACCGCCACCCCGACTTCGAGCCGGTCGTGCTCATCGTCACCGACGGCGAGCCCACCGCCCACCTCATGCGCAACGGCCGGTACTGGTTCGAGTGGCCGCCGTCGAAGGAGACGCTCGAGCTCACCCTCGCCGAGGTGGACAAGATGACCCGGCGCCGCGCCACGCTCAACATCTTCATGCTCGCCGCCGACGAGCGGCTCAAGGCGTTCGTCGACGAGGTGGCCCGGCGCAACGGCGGCCGGGTGTTCTCGCCGAGCGCCGACCGGCTCGGCGAGTACGTGGTGAGCGACTTCCTCCGCGCCCGCACCCGCCGCCGCTGACCGGCGCGCGGCGGGGCCGCCGGGCCCGCCCGGAGGCACGCTGTCGGATCGATCATTCAGCCGCTACGCTCAGGCACATGTCGCTCTTCGACCAGGTGCTGCTGTGGCTGCACATCGCGTTCGCCATGTTCGCGCTCGGCCCGGTGGCGGCCTTCACCGGGGCCACGCCCCGCTACATCCGGCAGAAGAACGTCGAGGTGGTGCGCTACCTGCACCGGGGCACGCGCATCTTCGGCGTGCTCAGCATCGGCGTCTTCCTGTTCGGCGCGCTGCTCGGGCGCGGCTTCCTCGGCGCGCCGTACATGTCGGTGTCGATGACGCTGTTCATCGTGAGCCTGGTGCTCCTGGTGGTGATCGACCGGGACCAGGCCACCGCGGTACGGGTGCTGTCGAACGAGTCGTCCGAGGACGACGCGAAGGCGCAGACCGGGCGGATCGCCGCGCTCGGCGGCCTCGTCTCGCTGCTGTGGCTGGTGATCCTCGTGCTCATGGTCGTCGGCAACCCGCCGGGCGTCTAGTCCCGGCCGCGGGCGGCGGGCCCGCGACCGGGCCAGCCGCGCGGCGGGCGGACCGACGCGAAGGCGCCTGGACGAGGGCCTAGCGCAGGGCCTCGGTGAGGTCGGCGAGCAGGTCGTCGACCGACTCGATGCCGACCGAGAGGCGCACCAGGTCGGCGGGCACCTCGAGCGGGGAGCCCGCCACCGACTGGTGGGTCATCCGGCCGGGGTGCTCGATCAGCGACTCCACGCCGCCGAGCGACTCGCCGAGGGTGAACAGCCTGGCCCGGTTGCACACCCGCACCGCCGCCTCCTCGCCCCCGGCCACGCGGAACGACACCATGCCGCCGAACCGGCGCATCTGTTTCGCCGCGACCTCGTGCCCCGGGTGGCCGGGCAGGCCCGGGTAGTACACCTGGGTCACCTTCGGGTGCGAGCAGAGCATCTCCACGATGCGCTCGGCGTTGTCGCAGTGCCGGTCCATGCGCACCGCGAGCGTCTTGACCCCGCGCAGCGTGAGCCAGGCGTCGAACGGCCCGGCGACGCCGCCCATGGCGTTCTGGTGGAAGGCGAACAGCTCGCCGAGCTCGGCATCGGAGGTGACGATCGCGCCGCCGACCACGTCGGAGTGGCCGCCGATGTACTTGGTGGTGGAGTGCACCACGATGTCGGCCCCGAGGGAGAGCGGCTGCTGCAGGTACGGCGAGGCGAAGGTGTTGTCCACCACGAGCCGCGCCCCCGCCTCGCGGGCGAGCTGGGCGAGCGCGGCGATGTCGGCGACGCCGAGCAGCGGGTTGGTCGGGGTCTCCACCCAGATCAGCCGGGTCGCCGGGGTGATCGCGGCGCGCACCGCGTCGAGGTCGCCGAGCGGCACCGGGTCGAAGGTGAGGCCCCACCGCGTGTAGACCTTGTGGAACAGCCGGTAGGTGCCGCCGTAGGCGTCGTTCGGGATGATGACGTGATCCCCCGGCCGGCACAGGGCGCGCAGCACGGTGTCCTCGGCGGCCATGCCGGATGCGAACGCCAGCCCGCGCACGCCCCCCTCGAGCGCGGCCAGGCACTCCTCCAGTGCGGTCCGGGTCGGGTTCGCCGTCCGGCTGTACTCGTATCCCGATCGCAGGCCGCCGACCCCGTCCTGCTTGTAGGTCGAGGTGGCGTAGATCGGAGGCACCACCGCGCCGGTGCGCGGGTCGGCCTCCTGCCCGGCGTGGATGGCCAGGGTCTCGAAGCCTTCAGTCATGCGTCCGAGGGTATCCGCCCCGGACGTCGGCGCTCACACCCCGGCGGTGCGGCGCGTCTCGCTCGGGTGCGGGGGGCGCGGCGCCGGGACGTGCGCCGGGAAAGGGGACGCCGTCCGGCGGCGCGCCGCGGGGTGGGTGGACAGGTGGCGGCCGCTGTCCCCCTCGGCGTGCTCGCCGTTGATGCGGGAGAGCAGCACCGGGTCGGCGAGCACGAGCAGGACCACCGTCGCCACGGCGAGGCCGCCGAGCACGATTCCGATGACCGTCATTTGGGGACCCTTCCTCGTCGTCGATGTCCCCAGCATGCGCCGCGGCCCGCCCCCGGCGCTTCGGCCGAACAGGTGGTCCGCGCCCGGCCCTCTCGGCCAAAAGGCTGATGGCCGGGGCCGGGCGGGGCCATAGGCTCGGAGGCCGTGGGCGACATACACCGTTTCGTGGCCATCCTCCGCCGGCTCAGCGAGCTCGCGCTGATCGGCTGCTTCTCGCTCGCCCTGCTGTTCGACGGCTTCGTGCTGCTGTACGCCCGCGAGGAGCTGACCGAGCTGCCGGTCGCGGTGAGCGGCGTGTTCGCGTTCGCCGCGGTGCTCCTGCGGCACCGGTGGCTGCGGATCACGATGCCGCTCTTCCTCGCGGTGTCGTTCCTCGCCACGTCCTTCCTCGCCGCGCTGAACGAGCTGTACGGCTACTACAGCCACCCCGGGATGACCGAGATGGGGGCGCTGCTGCTGCTCCCCATCACCGCGCTCCGCGTGATCCGGCCGTTCTACCTCGCCGCGGCGCTCGCGATCGCCGACATGATCGTGCTGGAGCTGACCGCGGGCCGGTACTCCTACCCGGGCAGCCTCTCGTTCGGCTTCATGTTCTTCGTCTTCTGGTCGACCGCGGCGGCGATCGGGGCGTACCTGCGCTACCAGCAGGAACGGCGCGAGGAGGCGGTGAAGGCGGTACGGCGGGCCGAGCGGCTCGACATCGCCCGGGAGCTGCACGACCTCGTCGCCCACCACATCACCGGGATCGTCGTGCAGGCCCAGGCCGCCCGCACCATCGCCGAGCAGAAGCCGGAGGCGGTGCCGCCCGCGCTCGACGCGATCGCCGCCGCGGGCACCGAGGCGCTCACCTCGATGCGGCGGCTCGTGTCCGTGCTGCGCTCGGACGACGACGCCGCCCGCAGCCCCGGGGCGGAGCTGAGCGACCTGCGCGCGCTCGTCGACAACTTCATGGCGAACGGCGGCCCCCAGGTGGCGTTCGAGATCGGGCAGGGGGTGAGCTCGGCGAACCTGCCGCCCGAGGTGCTCACCACCCTGCACCGGGTGCTGCAGGAGTCGCTCACCAACATCCGCAAGCACGCCCCCGGCAGCGCCTGGGTCGAGGTGAACCTCTCCCTCGTGCCCGAGGGGGTGCGGCTCCGCGTGCGCAACTACGGCGGCGGCCCGCTCGGCGGCGGGGGCGACTCCAAGCTGCGCCGACTCGGCGGCGGCTTCGGCCTCGTCGGCATGGCCGAGCGGGTCGAGGCGCTCGGCGGCACGCTCACCTACGGCCACACCCCCGAGGGCGCCTGGGAGGTGTGCGCCGTGCTCAAGTGCGACACCTAGCGCGGCGGCCGCATGCCGAACAGGAACCGGGTCAGTTGGGTGCGCCGCACCAGCAGGTCGTACGCGGCGAGGGTGAGCGCGCCCGCGACCACCACGATCACCAGGTACTTCACCGGGATCGGGGCGGGCCAGCGCACCACCGGGTAGGCGACGGCGACCACGGCCGGCTGGTGCAGGATGTACACCGGCAGCGCGGCGGCGGCGAGATAGGCGTAGGCGCGCCGGGCACGGCCACCTGCCCGCCCGGGCGCCGCCGGTGACGCGGCGGACGGCCCCGGCGCATCCGGCGAGGACGCGGGCGGCGCGGCCGCGGCGATCTTGCGGGCGCGGCGGCGGTCGAGCAGGCCGAGGATCGCGACGAGTCAGCACCAGCCCGCCGCGCCGTACATCGCGCGGGCGCCGATCGCCGCCGGGAGCATCGCGGTGAACGGGTCGGCCCCGGTCGTCTCGCCGACGACGAGGAAGATCGGCATGCCGGCCCCGAACAGCACGAGGGTGGCGGCGACCGCCCAGGCCGCGTCCCGCCGCATCGCCTCGCGCAGCCGCGCATCGGCCGCGAGCGCGTAGCCGTACAGGAAGAACAGCAGGTACGCCCACCGGCTCCAGGCGGCGAACCCCTCCTCCATGCCGTGCAGCGCGCTGACCAGCGCGAGCGGGATCGCGGGCAGCACCAGCACCATGCCGGGCGCGCGCACGGCCGCGGCGAGCAGCTCCCGGCCCCGGCGGGCGGCGCCGCGCGGGAACCACCGCACCAGCGGCGCGAGCAGCAGCGAGAACGCGAGCAGTAGCACCACGAACCACAGGTGACCGCTCTCGAAGTACTCGCCCCGCACCACGAACGGGAACTCGGCGAGGTCGAGGTGCACGTCGAAGAAGAGCGGCAGGAACTCCGGGTACGACTCCCGGCCGCCCTCGCCGAGCCGCCGCAGCCACTGCGGCAGCGGCAGCAGCACGAAGGTCGCGAACAGCAGCGGCACGCCGAGCCGGCGCAGCCGCTCGGCGGCGAAGCCCTCGGCGCCGCGGCGGCGCAGCGAGCACCGGGCGCCGACGCCGCTGACGAGGAAGAGCATCGGCATCGCCCAGAGCACCGCGACGCCGGCGAGGTACATCGTGACCTCGGTGGTCTCGGCGTTCTTCACGTAGTAGTCGTCGCGCGCGTCGAAGACCAGCGCGGAGTGGAAGAACACCAGCCCGGCCACGACGAGAACCCGGATCGCGTCGAGCTCCGTGCGCCGCTCCGGGGTGGCCGAGCCGGGCGTGACCGACGTGGGAGGGGGTGCCGCACTCCCACGTTCGCCCATGCGGCCAGCATAGATCGGCCACCCGCCGCCGAACAGGCCCAACGACGGCGGGTGGCCCGCGGGCTCAGCGGTTCGCGAGGAAGCCGAGCAGGTCCTGCCGGGTGACCAGGCCGATCGGCTTGCCGTCGTCGAGCACCACGGCGGCGTCGGCCTTCTCCAGCGCGTCGACCGCGATCGACACCGGCTCGCCCGCGCCGATCATCGGCAGCGGGGCGGACATGTGCTCGCCGACCGGGTCGTCCGGGCCGACCTTGCCGCGGTAGAGGCCGTCGAGCAGGTCCCGCTCCACGATCGAGCCGACCACCTCGGCGGCCATCACCGGCGGCTCCTCCTTCATCACCGGCAGCTGCGACACGCCGTACTCGCGCATGATCGAGATCGCGGTGCCCACGGTCTCGTGCGGGTGGGCGTGCACGAACGGCGGCAGGTCGCCCGGCTTGCGGCCGAGCACGTCCCGCACCAGGCCCTCCTCGCCGCCGGTGGTGAGGAAGCCGTAATCGGCCATCCACTCGTCGTTGAAGATCTTCGACAGGTAGCCGCGGCCGCCGTCCGGGAGCAGCACCACGACCACGTCGTCCGGCCCGGCCCGCTCGGCCACCCGCAGCGCGGCCACCACCGCCAGGCCGCTGGAGCCGCCGACGAGCAGGCCCTCCTCGCGGGCGAGCCGCCGGGTCATGAGGAACGAGTCCTTGTCGGAGACCGCGATCACCTCGTCGCAGATGTCGCGGTCGTAGGTCTCCGGCCAGATGTCCTCGCCGACGCCCTCCACCAGGTACGGCCGGCCGGTGCCGCCGGAGTACACCGAGCCCTCCGGGTCGGCGCCGATGATCTTCACCTTGCCGCCGGAGACCTCCTTGAGGTAGCGCCCGGTCCCGCTGATCGTGCCGCCGGTGCCGATCCCGGCGACGAAGTGGGTGACCCGGCCCTCGGTCTGCTCCCAGATCTCCGGCCCGGTGGTGTGGTAGTGGCTCGCCGGGTTCTCCGGGTTGGCGTACTGGTTGGGCTTCCAGGCGCCGGGGATCTCCCGGGCCAGCCGGTCGGAGACCGAGTAGTACGAGTCGGGGTGGTCCGGCGGCACGGCCGTGGGGCAGACCACCACCTCGGCGCCGTACGCGCGGAGCACCGCGATCTTGTCCTGGGCGACCTTGTCCGGCACCACGAAGACGCACCGGTAGCCCTTCTCCTGGGCGACGATCGCCAGGCCCACGCCGGTGTTGCCCGACGTCGGCTCGACGATCACGCCGCCGGGCCGCAGCTCCCCGGACCGTTCCGCCGCCTCGATCATCCGCAGCGCGATCCGGTCCTTGACCGAGCCGCCGGGGTTGAAGTACTCCACCTTGGCCAGCACCTGCGCGGGCACGCCGCGGCTCACCCGGCGCAGCCGCACGAGCGGGGTGTCGCCCATCAGCTCGATGAGCGAGTCATACACACGCACCGACAACCACCTTGTCGCCGAAGCCCTGACGGGCGCGTTGGAACGTTTCCGGCCGGTCGGAACGGATCCGGCCAGCATCACGCTACCGCCACCGGTGGCCGCGGCCCGAACACCGGTGGTCACCGGGTACGGCGCGCCGGGCCCGGCGGCGGGCCGCCGGGGACGGGTCCGGCTTTACGGACGGATGCATAAATCCCGATCGTTACCATCCATCTGCCAGACACCCCCTGCGGAACGCTTACGCGGTGCTACCTTCTGTATGCGCCGCGTTGGTGTGGCGGGGAAGCCCGCGCGCGGCGATGGGTCACAACCGATACAGCTCGCGGCGGCGACCGCCGCGGAGGACTCCGGCATGGCGATGACCGCGCCCGCATCGCCGGCCGGGCGGCCGGTTCCACGCGCTGTGGGCGGTCCGCTCCGGCGAGGCGGGCCGACGGTCGAGCACGCCCTGCCATGGTTACGCTCCGCGGCCACGCCGTCACCGGTTTGGAGTGAAATGTCCGTGATCAAGGCAAAACCCGCCCTCGCCGGCCTCCTTGTCGCCGTACTCACGGGAACCGCCGCCTGCTCCGGCGGTGACGCGGCCACCTCGCGTGAGCGAAAGCTCCCCACCTGGCAGAACACGCAGCTGACCGTGGTGAGCCGCACGGTCGTGGGCGCCGGCGTCGCGGCGACCACCTCGATGACCCCGGACGGCAGGCTGGAGACCGTGGCCGTCGACCTTGCGAACGGACGGAAGCTGTGGGCCAACCCGGCCACGATGCGCGGGCGGCTACCCGGCATGGGGGTGCAGGCCCCCGCGGTGGTGGAGACCGGCGGCGCGGGGGTGGTCGCCGCGATCGAGCCGACCACCGGCGGCGGCAAGGGCGTGGCCCTGGTGGCCCGGGACGCGCGCACCGGCGAGCGCAAGTGGGTCCGTCCGGTGCACTCGAGCTTCGGGCCGCAGCGCTGCGGGCCGTACCTGTGCGTGTCGGAGAACACCGAGCTGGCGCGGGCGCGGATGGTGGTGCTCGACCCGGCCGACGGCAAGCCGAAGTGGCACATCCCCGGCATCGCGGAGGTGGAGTGGTCCGACCGCGAGCGGGTGGTGCTGCTCCGGCTCGCCGAGCACCCGCTGCTCGAGGCCCGCGAGGTGGCGACCGGCAAGGTTGTGTGGCGCACCCCGGTCGAGCAGGCGCTCGGCCCGGGCGTGGACCTCTCCGGCGGCTGGGCGTTCGGCCCGTCCGGCAAGAACCTCGTCGGCTACATCGCGCCGTACACCAACCCGGAGACCAAGACGACCTCCACGTTCGGCATGTTCTCGGTGCGGCTCGACGACGGGCAGGTGAACTGGATCCGGCCGTCGGTGGTGCGCGTCTACCCCAGCGGCAGCCCCGGCTTCGCCCCGGTGGTGCGGCCGGTGGACGGGCAGGGCCAGTACGGCGGGTTCGCGCTGCTCGACGCCGAGTCCGGCCGGGTGATCGGGCAGATCGGCACGCACCAGATCCCGGGCAGCGGCTGGTGGCTCGCCTTCCCCGAGCGGCCGAGCACGCTCGGCTTCCTCAAGCGGGACTCGGCCGGCGCCGCGTTCGACCTCACCACCGGCCGGGCCACCGAGCTGGACGGGCTGCGCGGCTGGTCGTTCTGCGTCACCGACCCGCAGCCGCTGAAGCTGAAGAACGTCACCCCGACCGGGTTCTACGCGGTGGCGGCGCTGTGCGAGTTCGACCTCGCCACCGGCAAGAAGGTGGCCGACGGCTCGGCGCGGCCGCCGCTGTGGTTCACCGGCAGCCAGGACGGCTGGCGGCTGTGGCGGGACGAGAAGGGCGCGCTGCACGCGGTGAAGGACGGCTCGGGCACCACGCCCGGCATGTACGGCCTCGCCTGACCGCCCCGCGGCGGCTAACCAACCGTACAAAGTTCTGTTTTTTGCGCCGTGTTGCGTGGAATCCGCCCTTCCGCGTTGTAGCCTCCGCTCGAGGAGCGTTACGTACCCAGGAGGGCCACATGCCTGAGGCAGTCATCGTCGCCGCCGCCCGCTCGCCGATCGGCCGGGCCTTCAAGGGGTCGCTGAAGGACATGCGTCCCGACGACCTGGCGGCGCAGATGGTCCGCGCCGCGCTCGACAAGGTGCCCCAGCTCGACCCCGCGGAGATCGACGACCTGCTCTTGGGCTGCGGGCTGCCCGGCGGTGAGCAGGGGTTCAACATGGCCCGGGTGGTGGCGGTGCTGCTCGGCCTCGACAACGTGCCGGGCACCACCGTCACCCGGTACTGCGCCTCGTCCCTGCAGACCACCCGCATGGCCTTCCACGCGATCAAGGCGGGCGAGGGTGACGTGTTCATCTCGGCCGGCGTCGAGTGCGTCTCCCGCTTCGTCAAGGGCAGCTCCGACTCACTGCCGGACACCCAGAACCCGAAGTTCGCCGAGGCGCGGGCGCGCACCCAGAAGATCGCCGAGGGCGGGCTCGACTGGCACGACCCGCGCGAGGACGGCGAGCTGCCCGACATCTACATCGAGATGGGGCAGACCGCCGAGAACGTCGCCCGGCTGCGCGGCATCACCCGCCGGGAGCAGGACGAGTTCGGCGTGCGCTCGCAGAACCTCGCCGAGCAGGCGATCAAGAACGGGTTCTGGGCGACCGACATCACCCCGGTGACGCTGCCCGACGGCACCGTGGTGAGCAAGGACGACGGGCCGCGCCTCGGCACCACCTACGAGAAGGTGGCCGCGCTCGAGCCCGCGTTCCGGCCGAACGGCACGGTCACCGCGGGCAACTGCTGCCCGCTCAACGACGGCGCCGCGGCCCTGGTGATCATGAGCGATGTGAAGGCGGCCCAGCTCGGGATCACCCCGCTCGCCCGGATCGTCGCCACCGGGGTGAGCGCGCTGTCGCCGGAGATCATGGGCCTCGGCCCGGTGGAGGCGACCCGCCGGGCGCTCGCCAAGGCGGGCATGTCGATCAAGGACATCGACCTGGTGGAGATCAACGAGGCGTTCGCCGCCCAGGTGATCCCGTCGTACCGGGACCTGAACATCGACATCGACAAGCTCAACGTGAACGGCGGCGCGATCGCGGTGGGCCACCCGTTCGGCATGACCGGGGCGCGCATCACCTCCACGCTCATCAACAGCCTCCGCTTCCACGACAAGCAGATCGGGCTGGAGACGATGTGCGTGGGCGGCGGCCAGGGCATGGCGATGATCATCGAGCGGCTCAGCTGACGACCGCGGCCGAACAACACACGAAAGCGGCCCGCGCCACACAAGGTGGCGTGGGCCGCGTCGTGATCGTTCCCCGGTGTCAGCTGAAGCGGCTGATGCGCTTGCGCTCGTGCTCGTGCACGATCGCCCGAGCGAAACCGTGGGTCAGCCCGTGCTCCTGCGCGAGCCAGTTGGCCCGCTCCTCGCACCGTAGGAAGGCCGGGCCGTTATCGATGGCTCGGAACCACTCTCGGAGGGGGCGCCCCGTGACCGCCGGGACGCGCTCGATCAGCTTGCGGTGCATCTCCGGTGAGTGGTTGAGCGACATGGGCACCTCCACGGGTGAAGCCTCTTTGGGTTGACATTGCCTTACGGGTTCCGTCCTGACAAGGCCCAAATAGACACCGCTTCGTTACGAACGGTAGATCTTTAAGCGCGAACCGCGCATATCCGGCAACGCACCGTGATCGCGCCGGGCATGACGAAGGGGGCGCCCCGGGTCCGGGACGCCCCCCGTCACGACGCAAAGCCCTAGTCGCTGTTGGAGAAGTAGCTCAGGAAGCGGAGGACCTCAAGGTAGATCCAGACCAGCGTGACCGTGAGGCCGAACGCCATCAGCCAGGCGTACCGGTCCGGGATGCCCGCGGCCACGCCCTGCTCGATGTCGTTGAAGTCGAGCAGCAGGAAGAAGCAGCCGACCAGGATCGCGGCGATGCTGAAGATGAAGGAGAGCGGGCCGCCGGAGCGGATGCCGATGCCGTCCTCGATGAAGAAGCTCGCCAGCCAGTTGACCACCATCAGGCCCATGAGGGCGATGCCGGCCGCGATCACGAACCGGGTGAACTTCGGCGTCACCCGGATGATCCGCAGCGAGTGCACGGCGAGCATGGCGCCGAAGGCGAGCGCGGTGCCCACGACGGCCTGGAAGACGATGCCGTTGTAGAGGTTGTTGAACCCGTGGCTGACGACACCGACGGTGACGCCGTAGGCGACCGAGTAGCCGAGGATCAGCGCCGGGTTGGTGCTCTGCCGGAACGAGATGATCAGCGCGAGCACGAGGCCGGCGATCGCGCCGAGCGCCGCGAAGCCCCAGCCGAGGTTGAGGGCCCAGGCGGCCGCCGCGGAGACGACGAGGGTGCCGAGCGTGATGAACCCGCGCACCACCACGTCGTCGATCGTCATCGGGCGCGCGGTCGGCGGGGCGGTCGGCGGCGCGTACGACGGCGCGTTGTACATGTAGTGGAGCTGTTCAGGGGACGGCGGCGGGACGTTCCACGCCCCGTGGGCGGTCACCCGCTGCTTCCTGAATACCGGGTTCCTGCTCTGCATCGCTGCCTCCACGCTGCGACTTTCGTTGCGCAGTCTATTTGATCGACATCACGGTCGTATCGCGCCGGCCGACGTTCCGCATTGTGGCCGGTGCGCCCGCCACGTGCCCAGCATCCACCGCGCCGGGCCCTCGGGGAAGGGGCCGGGTACGGCGGAGCGGGGCCGCGGCCACGTACGACCGGGGCGGAGGTACGTGGCGACTGGGGAACGAGCGGCCCGGTTCAGTGGTTCCCGGTTCCGCGGTTCCCGATAACGCCTGACGCGGTTCCCGCGGGCCCGGTTCCCGCCCGGCCGTACCGCGGCGGCCGGGACGTGCCGTATGCGAAGCGCGTGCGAAAGCGTCGCGGGCGGCGGGCCGGGCAGGCGGCGGGCGCGCCGTATCCGGCCGGGCCGGCCGCCTCATCCGAACAACGCCGTGCGAGAGAACCGATCAATGCACGATCGCCGCACACAAAACCCGGCCGTGAGTCTCGGCGTGCGTTCCCGGAAAGCGGATTCCCGACCCACGGCAACTGATAAATCGCCTCGGCGTCACCATTCCGGCCGGCTTCGGGAAACCCGGATGACGGCGTCGGCCATTTACTCGGCCGTCGCCTTTTGTTGGCACGTTTCCGCAGGCGACCGGACGATTACGCATCGTGGCGCCACGTGCCCCCGGTCGGATTCGAACCGACACTAAAACCCTTTTAAGGGGTTTGCCTCTGCCGTTGGGCTACGGGGGCGGCGCAAACGTATGTTACGACCGTTCAACGGCGGCCGGATAATCTTACGACGCTTCGCTTACTTCATAACAGTATGTGCGGAGTCCATCCAGACGAGCCACACAAATAAAGCGCGTGCGCGTAAGCAGGCCGAGAGCGCGTCGCCGGTACGCCCGTAAACGGCACCGGCTCTGCCGGAGCAGGGCTCGCGGCCACGACATTCTCCACCTCCCGTTAGCCCGGCGTGAGTTCACCCGGACGGGTGATCCCGACCCTCGCCGCGGCCTTTGTGATCGGAAGCCGTCAGAACAGGCACGCGCGAGCCGCCCCGTAGGTTGACACGGATCCACAAGGTCACAGAACGATATCGCCCCCGCGCCCGCGGCCCCGCGCCGGAGGGGGTCGCGGGGCCGCGGGAGCACGACGTGGCGGGGGCCGTCCGCAGGTGAACGGCCCCCGCCGGAAGGGTCAACGCCTGCGCCCCGCCGCTGCCGCGGCCTTGAAAGCTTCACGCGGCCGGTGCAGCTGGCCGAGCGAGAGCGTCTCCCGCTTGAAGAAGAGCGCGAGCGTCCAGTCCGCGACGACGCGGACCTTGCGGTTGAACGTCGGCACCCGGGACAGGTGGTAGGTGCGGTGCATGAACCACGCCGGGAAGCCGCGCAGCTTGATGCCGTAGACGTGGGCGACGCCGTCGTGCAGGCCGAGCGAGGCCACCGAGCCGACGTACCGGTGGCGGTACGGCACGAGCGGCTGCCCGCGCAGGTACCGGGCGATGTTGTCGCCGAGCAGCTTCGCCTGGCGCACCGCGTGCTGGGCGTTGGGCGCGCAGAACTCGCCGGGCCGGGTGAGGTCGGGCACGCTGGCCACGTCGCCCGCGGTGAACGCGTCCGGCACGCCGTCCACGGTCAGCTCGGGGGTCGCCTTAACCCGGCCGCGCTCGTCGAGCGGCAGGTCGCCGGAGTTCACCACCGGGCTGGGCTTCACGCCGGCGGTCCACACGAGGGTGCCGGCCGGGAACTCGTCGCCGTCGGAGGTCCTGATGATGTGGTTCTCCGCCGACTCCAGGCGGGTGTTCATCTTGATCTCGACGCCGCGCGAGCGCAGCTCGTTCGCGGTCCACCGGCCCATCTCCGGGCCGACCTCGGGCAGGATGCGGTCGGCCGCCTCGACGAGCACGAACCGCAGGTCCTTCGGGGAGATCCCGGGGTAGTACGCGATCGCGTCGCGGGCCATGTCCTCGACCTCGGCGAGCGCCTCGACGCCCGCGAAGCCGCCGCCGACGAAGACGAAGGTGAGGGCCTTGCGGCGGACGTCGGGGTCGTCGGTGGACTCGGCGATGTCGAGCTGGGCGAGCACGTGGTTGCGGAGCTGGATCGCCTCGCCGATGGTCTTGAAGCCGATGCCGACGTCGGCGAGTCCGGGGATCGGCAGGGTCCGGGAGATCGACCCGGCGGCCATGACGAGGATGTCGTACCCGATCTCCCGCACCGGGCCGACGTTCGGCTGGAAGGTGACGGTCCGGGCCGCGTGGTGGACCTTGGTCACCGTGCCGTTGAGGATGCGGATCTTCGGCAGCACCCGCCGCAGCGGCACCACGACGTGCCGGGGCGAGAGGTTTCCGGCCGCGGCCTCGGGGAGAAACGGCTGGTAGGTCATGTAGGACTGCGGGTCGATCAGGGTGATGCGCACGCGCCCGTCGCGCAGCTCCCGCCGGAGCCTGCGCTGCAGCCGCAGGCCCGTGTAGAGGCCCACGTAGCCGCCGCCGACGATGAGGATGTGCTTCGACTCGCGATTCACCTTAGCGCCCCCGGGCTGCTTGTGAAAACATTCACAAGCAAGGATAGGGCATCGCCCCCTGAGATCACCAATCGATAAACGCGGCCGGAACGCGGCGACGATCGGCAGGCCGATCAATTGGCCCGTGCCGCCGCGGAAACGGGCCGGTCAGCGCGACCGCGGCGGCGCCGCGGGACCGCCGCGTGGCGTCGATCACACCCCGCTGAGCTGGCCGTACGGCACGGCGGCGGCGGTGTTACGAATGTTTCAGCCGGGTATGGCGAGGCGTTTGGGATGCCCTCCGGGCGATTATTTCGCGAGCTCGGTCGCCTGGCGGAAAATATCATCGAGCATGTCCGCGGTGAGCCGCCCGGTGAACGTGTTCTGCTGGCTCGGGTGATAACTGCCGAGCAATGTCACCGGCCGCCCGCCGGGGGCGCGCAGCCCGGCCCGCGCCCCGTGCCCGAACCGCGGCCGCCGCGCCGGCACCTCGAACCCGGCGCGCCGGAACGCCGGGAAGACCGCCTGCCAGGCGAAGCCGCCGAGCGCCACCACGACCCGCAGATACGGGGCGACGAGCTCGGCCTCCCGCACCAGCCACGGCAGGCAGGTGTCCCGCTCCTCGCTCGTCGGCTTGTTCTCCGGCGGCGCGCACCGCACCGCCGCGACCAGCCGCGCCCCCAGCAGCCGCTGGCCGTCCCCGGCGTGCACGCTCGTCTCCCGGACGGCGAGCCCGGTGCGGTACAGCGAGGCGAACAGCCAGTCCCCGCTGCGGTCCCCGGTGAAGATCCGGCCGGTGCGGTTGCCGCCGTGCGCGGCGGGGGCGAGCCCCACGACGAGGATGCGCGGCCGTTCGTCGCCCCAGCCGGGCACCGGCCGCCCCCAGTAGGTCTGGTCCGCGAACGCGCGGCGCCGTACCGCGGCGACCTCCTCCCGCCACTTCACCAGCCGGGGGCACGCCCGGCACACCGACTGCCGGGCGACGAGCTCGGCGAGATCGGGGCTGCCCGCGGCGAGCGCGCGCACCTCGTCCGCGTCGCGGGCGACCGGCGTGCCGGGGTGCGCGGGGTCGCCGGGCCAGCCGCTGCCCGGGGGTACGTGACTCACACGCCCGATCGTGCCAGCTTGCGCCGGCCCGGCCAAACCGGTGCCGCTTACCGGCGGGCGAGGCCGAACGCGATGCCGTCGAGGATGTCGTGCTCGCTCGCCACCACCTCGGTGAAGCCGAACCGGCGCATGATGCGGTCGAGGATGAGCGAGCCCGCGCAGATCACGTCGACCCGGCCCGGGTGCATCACCGGGATCGCCGCGCGCTCGTCGTGGGTCATGGCGAGCAGGCGGGACACGATCTCGCTCACCCGCCCGGCGGGTACCCGGGAGTGGTGGATGCGCGCCGAGTCGTAGGCGGGCAGGTCGAGCGCGATCCCGGTGACCGTGGTCACCGTACCGGCGAGGCCGATCAGCGTGCGCGCCTCCCGCACCGGCACCGCCCGCTCCACCCGGTCGAGCGCGGCCTCCACGTCGGCGACGACCGCCTGCACCGCCTCGGCCGCGGGCGGATCGCCGGCGTTCTTCAGGTGCCGCTCGGTGAGCCGGACGCACCCGATGTCCACCGAGATCGCCCCGCTGACCTGACCGGACGCGGCCCCCACGATGAACTCGGTCGAGCCGCCCCCGATGTCCACCACGAGGTACGGCTCGGCGAGGCCCGGCGGCAGGTCGCCGGTGGCGCCGGCGAAGGAGAGCCGGGCCTCCTCGTCGCCGCTCACCACCTCCGGGTCCACCCCGAAGATCTCCCGCACCCCGGCGGTGAACTCGTCCCGGTTGGCGGCGTCCCGGGTGGCGCTCGTCGCCACCACCCGCACCGGCGTCGGCCCGCCGTCGGCGTGCTCGGCGATCAGCTTGGCGTACCCGCGCATCGCGGTGAAGGTGCGGGCGAGCGCCTCCGGGGCGAGCCGCCCGGTGCGGTCGACGCCCTCGCCGAGGCGGACGATCTCCATGCGCCGCTCGACGTCGGTGAGCCCGCCCCCGGCGACGTCGGCGATGAGCAGCCGGACCGAGTTCGTGCCGCAGTCGACCGCCGCGACCCTCATTCGCCCTCCTTCTCCGGCTCGGGCACCTGCACGCAGGGGCCCTTCGCCCACCACTCGGGGAGCATGTCGAGCGCCTCCCGCCCGAACGGGTTGATCCCCGGTACGGCGAGCTCGTGCGCGACCAGCGCGTGCAGGCACTTCACCCGGGTCGGCATGCCGCCCGCGCTCTGCATGCCCTCCGGCAGCGGCTCCAGGCCCTCCTCCTCGCCGGCCTTGGCCCGCCGGGCGAGGTAGTCCTCGTGCGCGGCCCGGTAGCGGGCGGCGAGCTCGGGGTCCTCGGCGAGCCGTTCCCGCATCCTCCGCATCAGCCCCGAGCTCTCCAGGCCGCCGATCGCCGACGCCGCCCTCGGGCAGGTCAGGTAGAACAGCGTGGGGAACGGCGTGCCGTCGGGCAGCCGCGGCGCGGTCTCCACCACGTCCGGCAGTCCGCACGGGCACCGATGGGCGACCCGGCGCATCGCCCGCGGCTTGCGTCCGAGCTGCAGCTCGACCGCCGCCACATCCCTTGGATCGATCATGCCGCTCCCGTCTCCGTACCGGCGTCGCTTTGCCCCCATCCTGCCCGACGCCGCGGACCGCCCGGTCCGCCGGTTCCCCGGCGCGCGCTCACCGCGAGCCGCCGCCCGGATCGGCGCCGTCCGCGTCCCCGGCGCGGCCGGCCTGGCCGGTGCCGCCGGCGCGGCGTCCGGTGCCCGCGTCGGCGGCCTGCGTCGACTCCCACAGCGCCTGGTACCAGGGAACCTTGGGACCGGGCCGGGTCTCGGCCTTGCGGTCGGATCGGTCGTCGCGGGCGGGGTCGTCCGCCACGACGAAGCACTTCTCACCGGCGCCGCAGTAGTGCAGGCGGGCGCGCGCCTGCTGCCGGATGTAGTCGGGATCGGAGAGCCTGCGGTTCTGCTCGGTGAGCCGGCGCAGCTCCTCAAGGCCCCGGGCCCGCTGCTCCTCCAGCTCGGCGATCTGCCGCCGCTGGGCGATGTACTCGCGCACCGGGTAGGCGAGGCTCATCACGATCGCGCAGACGACGACCGCGAGGATCGCCGCCCGCCCCGTCAACTGCGGACGCCGCATCGCCTCAGCCGGTGAAGCGCGGGAAGGCCTTGCGGCCGGCGTACTCGGCGGCGTCGTCGAGCAGCTCCTCGATGCGCAGGAGCTGGTTGTACTTCGCCACCCGGTCGGAGCGGGCCGGGGCGCCGGTCTTGATCTGGCCGCAGTTCACGGCGACCGCGAGGTCGGCGATGGTGACGTCCTCGGTCTCGCCGGAACGGTGGCTCATCATGCACTTGTAGCCGGCGCGGTGGGCGAGCTCGACCGCGTCGAGGGTCTCGGTCAGCGTGCCGATCTGGTTCACCTTGACCAGCAGCGCGTTCGCCACGCCCTCGGCGATGCCGCGGGCGAGCCGCTCGGGGTTGGTGACGAACAGGTCGTCGCCGACGAGCTGGACGCGGTTGCCGAGCGCCTGGGTGATCGCCTTCCAGCCGTCCCAGTCCTCCTCGTTGAGCGGGTCCTCGATGGAGACGAGCGGGTAGGCGTCGACCAGCTCCTGGTAGTAGGAGATCATCTCGTCGGCGCTGCGGCCCTTGCCCTCGATGGTGTAGACGCCGTTCTCGTAGAACTCGGACGCGGCGACGTCGAGCGCGAGGGCGATGTCGCCGCCGGGGGTGTACCCGGCCTTCTCGATCGCGGCGACGATGAGGTCGAGCGCGTCCCGGTTCGACGGCAGGTTCGGCGCGAAGCCGCCCTCGTCGCCGAGGCCGGTGGCGTACCCGCGCTCCTTGAGCACCGCCTTGAGCGCGTGGTAGGTCTCCGCGCCCCAGCGCAGGGCGTCGGAGAAGGTCTCCGCGCCGATCGGCGCGATCATGAACTCCTGGATGTCGACGTTGGTGTCCGCGTGCGCGCCGCCGTTGAGGATGTTCATCATCGGGACCGGCAGCACGTGCGCGTTCGGCCCGCCGACGTAGCGGAACAGCGGCAGGTCGGCGCTCTCCGCGGCGGCCTTCGCCACGGCGAGGGACACACCGAGGATCGCGTTGGCGCCGAGGCGGGACTTGTTCGGCGTGCCGTCGAGGTCGATCATCGTCTGGTCGATGATCCGCTGCTCCTCGGCCTCGATGCCGTGGATCTCGTCGGCGATCTCGTCGGTCACCGCGAGCACGGCCTTCTCCACGCTCTTGCCGCCGTAGGCGGCCTCGCCGTCACGGAGCTCGACGGCCTCGAACCGCCCCGTGGACGCGCCGCTCGGTACCGCGGCGCGGCCGGTGCTGTAGTCGTCCAGGACGACCTCGACCTCCACGGTCGGGTTGCCCCGGGAGTCGAGGATCTGACGCGCGGTAACGGCCTCGATGGAAGCCACGAAGCACTCCTAGAGGTAGGGTCCCCAAGTTACGTCAAGAGCCTATCCGGCCCGGCCCGTACCGCCACGTCGGCCACACACGCCACATCCGCATCGGCGCACGAGGTCCGGAAGGTGGCCCGGACGGCGGCCCGGCCGCCGCGCCACAGGCCCCGTCACGGGGGGCCGGGCGCGGCTCGGAGCCACCGCCGGACCCGCCCAGGAGCACGCGATCCCGGCTCCGCGAGCGCCGGCGCTCAGCCTCGGGACGCCTCCCACTGCCGCACCCGGTCCCGGTAGGCGCGGGCGGCGGCGCGCAGCTCCGCCTCCGGGTCGAGGCCCGCCTGCTGCGCCTCCCGTACCAGCGCGAACAGCCGGGCGCCGAGCCCCGAGCCGACGTCCTCGGCGAGCTCCGGCGGGGCGCCGGCCCGGGTGGCGCGGCCGAGCAGCTGTGCCGCGAGGGAGAGCGCGGGCTGGCCCATCGGCACCCCGGCGAGCACCGAGGCGTCCCCGCCCTTCGCCGCGCGTTCGGCCGCCTTGATCGCGTCCCAGTTGTCGCTCACCTCGTCGGCGCCGGAGACCGAGACCGAGCCGAACACGTGCGGGTGGCGGCGCACCAGCTTCGCCACGATCGCCTCGGCCACGTCGTCGATGTCGAAGCCGCCCGCGTCCGCGTCGCGCTCGGCGGCGATGCGGGCGTGGAACGCGATCTGGAGCAGCAGGTCGCCGAGCTCCTCGCGGAGCGCGCCGTGGTCGCCCTCCTCGATCGTCTCGGTGACCTCGTAGGCCTCCTCCAGCAGGTACGGCAGCAGCGACTCGTGGGTCTGCTTGGCGTCCCACGGGCAGTTCGAGCGCAGCCGGTCCATCACCCGGACCAGGTCGAGCAGCCGCGCGCCGGGCAGGTCGTGCGAGCCGGCGACCGTCTCGATCGCGGGCGGCTCGGGCAGCGCGCGGGCGGCCGCCGCGACGGCCGCGCGGAACTCCTCGTCCCCGTCCTGCGCGGCGAGCCAGACCACCGTCTCCGCGGCGGCGCGGCGGGCGACCGCCTCCGGGTCGGGCGCCACCGTCTCGGCGGTGATCCCGGCCTCGGCGAGGTGCGGCAGCAGCGGGTGGCCGGGCGAGCCGACGAGCACCGGGTGGGCGCGCAGCACCTCCCACGCCCGGTGGGTGAGCAGCCCCGGGGCGACCCGGGGCGAGCTGGTGACGATGATCAGCACCGGCCGTGCTCCGCGATCATTCCTCGTCGCCGCCGGTGTCCGCGGCGCCGAAGCGCTCCGGCATCTCGAACCGGCCCTCGAGCCCGACGCGCTTGCCGTACCGCGGGTTCCAGGTCACCGGCGCGGCGGCGTTGAGCGCCTCGTCCAGCTTCTGCATCGCCTCGTTCTCGGTGGTCTGCTCGTTGATGCCGAGCCGCGGCGCGACCTTGTTCTGGACGACCTGCGCGCGCATCCACTCGCGGATCCGGGCCCTGGGGATGCCCACCCGCGGCGCGAGCTGGTCGAACGGCATCTGGTAGGCGTCCTCGTACCGCTTGATCTGCTGGTCGATCTCGCTCTCGGTCACCGTGATGCCGTCGCGCCGGGCGAGCTGCTCGGACTGGCGGATCAGCACGAGGTGGTTGAGCACCACCTGGGGCAGCGCCGCCGGCAGGGCCTCCGGCGCGTCGATGTCGGCGTTGATCGCGGCCGCCTCCCGCTTCACGGCCGCGATGTTCTCGTTCAGCTCGGCGGAGGAGATGCGCTCGCCGCCCACCACGGCGGCGGTGCCGGTGGGGGTGCAGGCGGTCAGCGCCGCGGCGGTGGCGGCCACCGCCAGCAGGAAACGCACACGATTCGACTTCACCGTATCGACCTTCCGATATGCCCGGGACGCAGGCACGTTACCATCGGCGCCCGCCCCTCGATCCATCGTTCGCGGTTGCTGTGGAAAACCTGTTCGAAGCGAGCCGGCCATGGCTCAGCGCGCCGCCGGCGCCGCGGCCCGATCCGCCGCCCGGTCCGCGGCGGCCTGCGAGGGCGCGACGGGGAACATCGCCTCCACCAGGTCCCGGCACCATTTCAGCAGCTCCAGATCGCGCAGCGGCGTGCCCCCCACCGGCTTGGTGCGCGGCACCGGCACGAGCAGCACCTTCGTCGGCGCCTTGTACAGCGACTTGGGGTAGAGCCGCTGCAGCCGCACCTGCTGGGAGTCCTTCAGCTCCACCGGCGAGAACCGGATGTGCTGGCCCTGCAGCGCGATGTCGGTGAGCCCGGCCTTCGCCGCCCGCACCCGGAACCGCGCCACCTCGAGCAGGTTGTCCACCTCCTGCGGCGGCGGGCCGTACCGGTCGCGCAGCTCGTCCCGGATCGCGGCGACGTCGTCGTCGGAGGTGACGCCCGCGATGCGCTTGTACGCCTCCAGCCGCAGCCGCTCGGAGGTGACGTAGTCGTGCGGGATGTGCGCGTTCACCGGCAGCTCGACCTTGACCTCGGGCCGCTCCGGCTCGGGCTCGCCGCCGGCGAGCTTCGCCTTCTGCTCCTGGACCGCCTCGGCCATCATGCGCACGTACAGGTCGAAGCCGACCCCGGCGATGTGGCCGGACTGCTCGACGCCGAGGATGTTGCCGGCGCCGCGGATTTCCAGGTCCTTCATCGCCACGTACATGCCCGCGCCCATCTCGGTGTGCTGGGCGATCGTGGCGAGCCGCTCGTGCGCGGTCTCGGTGAGCGGGGTCTCCGGCGGATAGAGGAAGTAGGCGTAGCCGCGCTCCCGGCCCCGGCCGACCCGGCCACGCAGCTGGTGCAGCTGGGCGAGGCCGTAGTTGTCGGCCCGGTCCACGATGAGGGTGTTGGCGTTCGGCACGTCGAGGCCGGACTCGACGATCGTGGTGCACACGAGCACGTCGTACTCGCGCTCCCAGAACGCCACCATGATCTTCTCGAGCTGGTGCTCGTTCATCTGGCCGTGCGCGACCGCGACCCGCGCCTCCGGCACCAGCTCGCGGATCCGGGCGGCGGCCTTGTCGATCGTGCGCACCCGGTTGTGCACGTAGAACACCTGGCCGTCGCGCATCAGCTCGCGCCGGATCGCGGCGGCGATCTGCTTCTCGTCGTACGGCCCGACGAAGGTGAGGATCGGGTGGCGCTCCTCCGGCGGGGTGAGGATGGTGGACATCTCCCGGATGCCGGTGAGGCCCATCTCCAGCGTGCGCGGGATCGGGGTCGCCGACATCGCGAGCACGTCCACCTGGGTGCGCAGCCGCTTCATCGCCTCCTTGTGCTCGACGCCGAAGCGCTGCTCCTCGTCGATGATGATCAGCCCGAGGTTCTTGAACCGCACCTCCGGGGAGAGCAGCCGGTGGGTGCCGATCACCACGTCGACCGTGCCGTCGGCGAGGCCGCGCAGCGTCTCGGCCACCTCGGCGTCGCTCTGGAACCGGGACAGCGGGCGCACCACCACCGGGAACGAGGCGAACCGCTCGGTGAAGGTGGCCAGGTGCTGCTGCACCAGCAGCGTGGTCGGCACGAGCACCGCCACCTGGCGGTCGTCCTGCACCGCCTTGAAGGCCGCGCGCACCGCGATCTCGGTCTTGCCGTAGCCGACGTCGCCGCAGATCAGCCGGTCCATCGGGACCGGCCGCTCCATGTCCCGCTTGACCTCCTCGATCGCGGCGAGCTGGTCGGGGGTCTCGGCGTACGGGAACGCGTCCTCCATCTCCCGCTGCCACGGGGTGTCCGGGGCGAACGCGTGGCCCGGGGAGGCCATCCGGGCGCTGTACAGCCGGATCAGCTCGCCCGCGATCTCCTTCACCGCCTTGCGCGCCCGGCTCTTCGCCTTCGCCCAGTCGGCGCCGCCCATCCGGTGCAGCGTCGGCGCCTCGCCGCCGACGTACCGGGTGACCTGGTCGAGCTGGTCGGTGGGCACGTACAGCCGGTCGCCCTTGGCGTACTCGATCACCAGGTACTCGCGGGTGGCGCCCTGCACCACGCGCTGCACCATCTCCACGTACCGGCCCACGCCGTGCTGCTCGTGCACCACGTAGTCGCCGGGGCGGAGCTGCAGCGGGTCGACCATGTTGCGCCGCCGGCTCGGCAGCTTGCGCATGTCCCGGGTGGACGCCTTCAGCCCCACCAGGTCGGTGTGGGTGACGAGCGCGAGCCGCGGCGTGACGAACCCGTGCTCGAGCCGGCCCGTGGTCACGTGCACCACGCCGGGCTCGGGCGGCCCGGGCAGCCCGGGCGCGAGGCGGGCGGGCACGTCCACGCCCTTGAGCAGCTCGACCATGCGCTCGGCGGTGCCGTGGCCCTCGCTCACCAGCACCACGGCGCGGCCCTCGCCGAGCCAGCCCTTGATGTCGTCGAGCGCCCGCCGGGTGTCGCCGCGGTACGCCTCGGCCTCCCGGACCTCGGGCTTGATCGCGTCGCCGGCGTCGTCGGTGCCCTCGAACGGGGCGATCGTCCACCACGGCTGGCCGAGCTCGCGGGCCCGGGCGCGCACCTCGTCGAGGGTGCGGAACGCCGACTCGCGCAGGTCGATCGGGGCCTCGCCGCCGGCCGCGGCGGTGATCCAGGACGCCTCGAGGAACTCCTGGCTGGTGCGCACCAGCTCGTCGGCCCGGCCGCGGATGCGCTCGGGGTCGCAGACGAACACCCCGGTGCCCGGCGGCATGTGGTCGAGCAGCAGGTCCATGCCGTCGGCGAGCACCGGCGCGAGGGCCTCCATGCCCTCCAGCGGGGTGCCCTCGGCGAGCTGGTCGAGGACGTCCTTGAGCTGCGGGTACTCGTCGGCGAGCCGCCGCGCCCGGTCCCGCACCTGCGGGGTGAGCAGCAGCTCCCGGCACGGCGGGGCGAACAGGCCGTCCGGCGCCTCCTGCAGCGAGCGCTGGTCGGCGACCTTGAACCAGCGGATCTCCTCGACCGTGTCGCCCCAGAACTCCAGCCGCAGCGGGTGCTCCTCGGTGGGCGGGAACACGTCCAGCAGGCCGCCGCGCACCGCGACCTCGCCGCGCCGCTCCACCATGTCCACCCGGTGGTAGCCGTTCGCCACCAGGCGCTCGACGAGCTCGTCGAGGTCGGCCTCGTCGCCGGCGCGCAGCCGTACCGGCTCGAGGTCGCCGAGGCCGGAGACGATCGGCTGCAGCACCGCGCGCACCGGGGCGACCACCACCCGCAGCGGCCCGGCGGCCGGGTCGCCCTCGACCGGGTGGGCGAGCCGGCGCAGCACGGCGATGCGGCGGCCCACGGTGTCGCTGCGCGGCGACAGGCGCTCGTGGGGCAGCGTCTCCCACGCCGGGAAGACGGCGACGGCGGTCTCCTCGAGCAGACCGCTCAGCCCGTCCGCGAGGTCCTCGGCCTCCCGGTCGGTCGCGGTCACGGCGAGGACGGGCCGCTGCCGGGCGAGTGCGGCGACCCCGAACGGCCGCAGCGCGGGCGGCGCGACCAGGTTCACGTCGTCGCCGGACCGCTCAACGGCGGCGGCGAGACCGGGGTCGGAGATGACGAGATCGAGCAGACCGGAAAGCGACATGGTGATTGCCCACAGCCCCACGTTGGCAAAGAGCGGCCCCGGGGCGGCGCGTCACCGCCGGGGGCGATGCGTTCACGTACGTCAAGGCTACTTGGTGCCCGGGCGGGCGCGGCGCAGGTGCCGACCGGGCGAGCCGAGTGCGCTTCGCGGTCGATTCGCTACCATCGGTAACATGTCTGAGGTTCGCTGGTCACCCGTGGTCCAAAGCGACGTTTTCGCCCAACGCGTGCGCGAGCACGGGAACGAGCTCGGGCGGCGGCTCGACGTCCTGGTCGCGGGCTGCGGCCGGGGCGCCCCGCTCCGGCTCGACGGCGTCGACGCCCGGGTCACCGGCGTCGACGAGGACCTGCCGATCCTCCGCTCGGCCACCGCCGCCCGCACCGATCTCGACACCTGGCGCCTCGGCGACCTGCGCTCCACCCCGATGCCGCCGCGGTCGTTCGACGTGGTGTACGTGTCCTTCCTGCTGGAGCGCATCCGGCACGCCGAGCTCGTGCTCGACCGCATGGTCACCGCGCTGCGCCCCGGCGGGCTGCTGCTGGTGGAGATGCGCGACCGCTCCTCGGCGTACGGGTTCTACGACCGGATCCTGCCGGGCTGGCTGCGGCGGCGGCTATGGCACCGGTTCGTGCCGCCGGGCACGCCCGGCCCGCTGCCCGCGGTGTACGAGCCGGTCACCTCGCGCGAGGGCATCCGCTCCTTCTGCCTCATGCGCGGGCTGATGATCGCCGAGGACTACCCCGGCTGCTCCGGGCCCGCGCTGCGCGGGCGGCACGCCCGGCTGGTGCGGGCGATGTGCGGGCTCGCCGAGCGGCTTTCGCGCGGCCGGCTCTCCGCCACCTGCGACGAGATCACCCTCGTCATCCGCAAACCGCAGAACCACTTCGCCCGGCTGCTCTGAGCCTCGGCCCGCCGGTACGGCCGGCGGCACACGCGGCGGCCCGCCGTACCCGCGGTGCCCGCCGGTCGGGCGCATCGCACGGTCGCCGTCCGCCGCCCGCCCCTCGTGCGCGTCCCCCGCCGATCACGGTCCGCCCGGCCGCCCGTGCTCCCTGATCCCGCCGGTCTCCCCCGCCACGCCGTACCGCGTGCGCCTTCGCCACGACTCTCTTTCGCGTCTCTTTCGTGACGCCCCTTCCGCCGCGCGCTCGCCTCGTTAGGCTCGTCGCCAGCCTGTTAGGGTGAAGCAATTCCTATCGAGTCGATCGGAATAGGTGGATGCCAGACACAGTCGAGTGGACTCCCGACGCCCGTGAGCTCGCCGACCTGGAGCTGCTGCTCTCCGGCGCCTTCCACCCGCTCACCGGGTTCCTCGGCGCGGCCGACGTCGCCGAGGTCACCGCGCGGGGCCGGCTCACCGACGGCACCCCCTGGCCCGCCCCGGTCACGCTGCGGCTGCCGTTTTCGGTCGCGCCCGGGGACACGGTCCGGCTGACCGACCCGGAGGGCGTGGCGCTCGCCGAGCTCACCGTCACCGAGCAGGCCGAGACCGGGGAGGTCGCCGGTCCGGTGAAGGGGCTCGGCGCGCCCGAGCACGGGCCGTTCGCCCGGCTGCGGCGCGGCCCCGCCGAGGTCCGCGCGGAGCTCGGGGACGGGCCGGTGCTCGCGGTGACGACCCGCGGGCCGCTCGACGGTGCCGTGCTCGAGGAGATCAAGGCCACCGCCGTGGAGCTGGCGGCGACGACCGTGCTGCTGCTCCCGCTCATCTTCGGGGAGCGCGGCCCGGCCGTGGTGCGCGACGCGCTGCGCGCCGCCGACCGGCTGCGCCAGGAGGGCGCGCCGTTCCGGGTGACCGTGGTCGCCGTGCCGCTCGCGCCCCGGGAGAGCCCGATCGACCTGGAGCTGCGCGAGCACGTCGCCGCCGCGTACGGCGCGGCCGAGCACTTCGCCGCGCCCGAGCCGGTCGAGATCCCGGGGCCGCCGCACCGGCGCGGCCTCGTGCTGTTCTTCACCGGCCTGTCCGGGTCGGGCAAGTCCACGATCGCCCGCGGGGTGCGGGACGCGCTGCTCGAGCGCGGCGGCCGCACCATCACCTACCTCGACGGCGACGTGGTGCGGCGGCTGCTGTCGAAGGGGCTGACCTTCTCCAAGGAGGACCGCGACCTCAACGTCCGGCGCATCGGGTTCGTCGCCGCCGAGGTGGCCCGGCACGGCGGGCTCGCGATCTGCGCCCCGATCGCGCCGTACGCGGCGACCCGCGCCGAGGTGCGGGCGATGGTGGAGGAGGTCGGCGGAGACTTCCTGCTCGTGTACGTGGCCACGCCGCTGGAGGAGTGCGAGCGGCGGGACCGCAAGGGCCTGTACGCCAAGGCGCGCGCCGGGCTCATCCCCGCGTTCACCGGCATCTCCGACCCGTACGAGGAGCCCGACGACGCCGACCTGGTGATCGACACGACGAACATGCCGGTGGAGAAGGCCGTCGAGGCGGTGCTGAACCTGCTCACCTCCGGGGGCTGGATCCGCTGATGCGGTGGGACACGCCGTGGGGCGCGCTCGAGCTCGACCCCGCCCTCGCCGCGGGGTCGTTCCTCGTCGCGGTGGTGGTCGGGCTCACCGGCATGGGCGGCGGGGCGCTGATGACGCCGATGATGCTGCTGTTCTTCGACGTCCCGCCGCTCGCCGCGGTCTCCAGCGACCTGGTCGCCTCGGCGGTGATGAAGCCGGTCGGCGGCCTCGTCCACCTGCGGCGGGGCACGGTGAACCTGCGCCTGGTGGGCTGGCTGTGCGCGGGCTCGGTGCCGGCGGCGTTCTGCGGCGTGCTCGTCGCCCGGCTGCTCGGCGACGGCGCCGGGGTGCAGCAGGTGATCAAGTACGCGCTCGGCGTGGCGCTGCTGCTCGCCGCGGCCGGGCTCGTCGCCAAGGCATGGCTCGGCGCACGGCGGGACGCGGCCGCGGCCGAGGGCGACGCCGCCCCGGATGTCAGGGTTCGCCCCATTCCGACGTTACTGGTCGGTATGGTCGGAGGGCTCGTGGTCGGCATCACCTCGGTCGGCTCCGGGTCGCTCATCATCGTGGCGCTGCTGCTGCTCTACCCGACGCTGCGCGCCAACCGGCTCGTCGGCACCGACCTGGTGCAGGCCGTGCCGCTGGTGCTGTCCGCCGCGGCCGGCCACATCCTGTTCGGCGACTTCCGGCTCGACCTCACCGCCTCGCTGCTGCTCGGCTCGATCCCCGGCGTCTACCTCGGCGCCCGGGTATCGTCCCGCGCCCCGGGCGGGGTGATCCGCGCCCTGCTCGTCGTGGTCCTGTTCGCCTCGTCGCTGAAGCTGCTCGGCGTGGGCACCACCGCCACCGTGGGCATCCTGCTCGCCGCGATCGCGGCGGCCGGCTGCGCGTGGTGGGTCGGCCGGACGCGGGCGGCGCGCGTCCGGCAGCCCCAGTCGCCGTGACCCGGCCGCCGCGCGGCGCGGCCGGGCGGGAGGCGGGTCTCAGGGCAGCGGCGTCGCGGTGAAGTGCGGGCTGCGCGCGAGCTCGGTGAACGCGCGCGCCGCGCCCGGCGTGGTGTCGAACCGGGTGTCGCCGCGCGGCGCCCGCGGCGAGTCGAAGTAGACGAGCGCCTTGATCTGCGGGAAGTCGCGGATCTGCCGGGCGGCGGAGCGGAACAGCCGCTCCTTGCGGTGCGGGTCGCGCGGGTCCTCGAACACGCCCCACTCGGCGACCATGAACGGCTTGCCGGGGAAGCGGGCCTGCATCCACTTGTAGAAGCCGGGCCAGTTCGGATACTCGGGCCGGACCTTGTTCACCAGGCCGGCGAAGTCGCGCACCCGGTGGTCGGCGTACGGGTCGATCGCCACCCAGTCGACCACGTCGTCGCCGGGGTACAGGTCGCCGAACCACCGCTTCGAGGCCCAGTTCGGCGCGCCCATGTAGGTCATCACGGTCACCGCGTTCGTCACGCCGCGCTCCCGCAGCCGGGTGACGACGTGGCGGAACATCGCCGCGTAGTCGCGCGCGGTACGGCCGGACCCGGGCTGCGGCCGTACGTCGTCCTCGGGCTCGTGGTGGATGGTGAGGAAGAAGCGCTTGGGGAAGGTCCGCTTGATGTGCCGGGCGAGGCGGTCGATGCGCCGGTCGAACCGGCCGGCGGCGATCTCGGACCAGGGGCGGTCGAGGCTGACCTTCCAGTTGATCAGCAGGAGGCGGCCGCCGTTGGCGATCCTGCGCTCCTCGCGGGTGGGGAACAGCTCGTCGTTGCGGTGGTAGACGTGCACGATCGCGGCCTTGCGGCCCATGCGCCGCTCGGCCCGCTCCAGGGCCACCGCCGGCCTCCGCTTGGTGAACACCTCGGGGGCGATCCCCCACCAGGCGCCGCAGGTCGGGATGAGCTTCTCGGTCGCCCGGCAGTGCTGGGGACGGAACACGCCGGCGGCGGGCGGCACGTCCGCCTGCGCCCGCGGCGCGCCTCCGGCGTGGCACGCGCCCGCCGCCAGCGAGACCCCCGCCGCCACCCCGGCGGCGAGCACCGCCGCCCTCCGGCGCGGGCGGGGCGCCCGGCCCGGCGCGGACGCGATTCCCGACCGCCCGTGGATTTCCCCCATTCGTCCCATCACGCCCCCTCCGTGAATGCCGGTGCCAGCATTTCATATACGCCGGTGGAGTGCGGGCGACTTTACCAGTTTCCGACGCTTTCCAGCGGAAGACAAACCCACCCTAGCCGAATTTCGCGGCATTTCACCCGAGCATCCGACGCCATTGTCGGCGGGCCAGTAAAGTGCCTGTAGTCTCTTCCGATCCACCTCACCGGAGAGGGTCGCGAGTCCCATGAGCAGGTCGCCCTTCCTCTCGCTGCTCGGCCGGCACCGGCTGCTCACCGGCGTGTGCGTGCTCGTCGGCGCGCTCGGCGGCGCCGCGCTTTACGTGGCCCTGCCCGAGACGTACACCGCGACCGCCCAGGTGCTCGTGACGCCGACGGGCGTACAGGATCAGCCGAACAATCTCGGCCCGCGCCAGCGCGAAAATCTCAATCTCGACACCGAGGCACAGATCGCGCAATCGGCCGTGGTCGCCGGGCTCGCCGCGGAGAAACTGGGCGTTCGGGATATCGACGAAGTGCGGCGAAATATCACGGTAAACGTGCCGCCGAATTCCGCGATACTCGCGATCTCCTATACCGCCGGGACCCCGAACGCCGCGGCCGCCGGCGCCCAGGCGGTCGCCACCGCCTACCTCGCCAACCGCGAGGCCGCCGCCACCCGCACGCTCGCCGCCCAGCAGCGGCTCGTCGCCGCCGCGATCCGGGAGGCGGACAAGGAGCTCACCGAGGTCACCGCGTCGCTCGCCACCCTCGCCAAGGGCACGGCCGAGTACCTCAACGCGAGCAGGCGGCAGACCATCCTGGGCCGCCAGGTCGCCACCCTCACCGCGAAGGCCGACGCGCTCCGCACCGTGGCGGTGACGCCCGGCACCGTGATCAGCCCGGCCCGGCCCCCGGACGCGCCCACCGGCCCGGGGATGCCGCTCTACCTGGGCAGCGGCCTCTTCCTCGGCCTGCTCGCCGGCAGCGGCGCGGCCGTGTTCCGGGAGAGCAGGCCGGCGCGCATGGCCCACGCCCACGCGTGGTGAGCCCCGCAGCCTGGCCGATCGCGGCGCTGCTCGTCGGCTACCCGATCTGGTGGGCCCTGGGCTTCGGCGGGCTCGCCGTCATCGTGCTCGCCGTACCGATGGCCGTGATCCTGTGGCGGCGCCGCCCCATCCGCATGCCGCAGGGGTTCGGGCTGTGGCTGCTGCTCATCGCCGGGTACCTGATCTCCGCGTGCATGCTCGGCGCCACCCCGCCCGGCACGTACGGTGAGCTCTCCCCCGGCCGGATCATCGGCTACCTGGTCCGGCTCGCCGTCTACCTGTCCGTGCTGATCACCGTGCTCTACCTGGGCAACCTCAGCCACCGCGAGCTGCCCCAGCTCACGCTGGTGCGCATGCTCGGCGTGCTGTTCGTCACCACGGTCGCGGGCGGGCTGCTCGGCGTGCTCCTCCCGGACTTCTCGTTCACCGCGCCGCTGGAGCTGCTGCTGCCCCGGTGGATCGGCGAGCACCCGTTCGTCCACAACCTCATCCACCCCACCGCGTCGCAGACCCAGCGGGTGCTCGGCCACGCCCTGCCGCGGCCCGAGGCGCCGTTCGAGTGGGCGAACGCGTGGGGCAGCAACATCTCGATCCTCATCATCTGGTTCGTCGTCGGCTGGTGGGTGTACGGCGGCACGGCGCGGCGCGTCGCCTGCGGCGTGCTGATCGCGCTCGCCGCGGTGCCGATCGTCTACTCGCTCAACCGCGGCCTGTGGATCGGGCTCGGCGTCTCCGTGCTCTACGCGGCCCTGCGCAGCCGCCGCCGCACCGGCGTGCTGCTCGCGGTCGCCGCGGTCGCCGCGCTGCTCGCGCTCTCCCCGCTCCGCACGATCGTGACCCAGCGGATCGACAGCCCGCACAGCAACGACATCCGCGCCTTCACCGTGTCCGCGACCGTGGCCGCCGCCGCCCACTCGCCGATCATCGGCTACGGCAACACCCGCAACGCGCACGGCAACCACCGGTCGATCACCACCGGCAAGACCGAGTGGTGCCGCGAGTGCGCGCATCCGCCGCTCGGCAGCGACGGGCAGCTCTGGCTGCTGCTCATCAGCCAGGGCTTCACCGGCGCCGCCCTCTACGTCGCGTTCTACCTGGGGGCGATCCGCCGCCACTGGCGGGACCGCACCCCGATCGGGCAGGCCGGGGTGCTCGTCATGATCCTCGCCCTGTTCTACATGCTCATCTACGACGGGCTGGTGACCGCCCTGATCATGTACCTGATCTCCTTCGCCCTGCTGTGGCGCAACCAGGACAGCCCGCCGATCCGCGGTCCCTACCGGCCCCGCCACCGCCGCCCGCTCGGCGGCCTGCTGCGGCCCGCGGGCGCCTGCCGCCCGGCCGGGCCGTGCCCGGGCGCCGGACGGCGGCCCTCCGGGCGCGGCGGGCGGGACCGCGCCGCCGGGTGCCCCGGGCTCACCTGGGGGGACGCATGAGCGACCGCCGGATCCGGCTGGACTACCTCGACGAGGTCCTCGCCGCGCTCTTCCCCGTCGCGCCCGGGGACGCGCCCCGCCCGTACACGCTGCTGCCCCACCGGCTCGTGCCGCGCCGCCTCGTGCCGCGCGAGCCGTACCACCGGCTGCTCGGCCGGGCGGTGCCGGTGCCCGCGGGCGACGGCGGCATCGAGGCCCACCTGCGGCGGGTGCTCGGCCGCGAGGTGCGGGTCGCGCTGCTGGTCCGGCCGGCCCGCCGGGCGAACCGCAAGCCGGTGCTCGAGGTGCGGGAGGCGGGCCGCCGCATCGCGTACGTCAAGGTCGCGGACACCGATCGGGTGCGCGGGCTGGTCCGGCACGAGGCCGCGGTGCTGCGCATGCTCGAGACCGTGCCGACCGAGGTGGTCGTCGCGCCCCGGGTGCTCCACCACGGCGTGTGGCGCGGCATGGACGTGCTCGTGCTGTCCGCGCTCCCGGTGCCCCGGCTGCGCCGCGCCCCGTCCGCGGCGCTGCGCACCGCGGCGATCCGCGAGATCGGCGGGCTCGCCGCGTACGCCCGGTGGCGGATGTGGTACGGCGGCGCGGAGCCGGGCCACCCGGCGGCGTCGCGGGCCGCGCCCGCCCCGGCCGTCGCGGCCACGGCGGGCACAGCGCTGGGAACGGCGGCCGACACGGTGCTGGGAACGGCGGCGGGAACGCTGACCGGAACACCGGCGGGAACACTGCCGCGGCCGGCGCCGGGAACACGGCCCGGCGCGCCCGGCGGCGGGCCGCTCGCCGCGGACGGCGTGCCGGGCCCGCCCCCGGACGCGGCCGCCGCCGGGGACGGCTGGGCGTGGCACGGCGACTTCTCGCCGTGGAACATCGCGCCCGGCCCGCGCGGGCGGCTGCTCGTGTGGGACTGGGAGCGGTTCGCCGTCGGCGTGCCGCCCGGCTTCGACGCGCTCCACCACTTCCTCCACCGGACGCTGCGCCGGGCGGGCCCGGCCCGGGCGGCCCGCATGTGCCTGGAGCGCGCCCCGCGCCTGCTCGCCCCGTTCGGCGTCGCCGACGCCGACGCGGCGCGCCGTACCGCCGCCCGCTACCTCGTGGCGCTCGCCGACCGGCATCGCCGCGACGGCCACGAGCCGTTCGGTCCGCCCGCCGCCTGGCTCACCCCGCTTCTGGAGGTGCCATCGTGATCCCCGACTCCCTCCCGGCCGCGCCCGCGCCGTCCCGCGGCGGCGCGGCCCCGGCCCTGCTGCGCACCGCGGCCAAGCGGGCGGCGCACGGCCTGTCCTTCGCCGCGGGCCGGATCACCGCGGCCAACCGCGTGCTGCCGTCGTTCCTCATCGTGGGCGCGCAGCGGTGCGGCACCACCTCGCTCTACCGGTCCCTCGCCCGCCACCCGCTCGTGCTCAAGGCGGTGTGGCGCAAGGGCGTGCACTACTTCGACGTCGCCTACCACAGGGGCCCGGCCTGGTACCGGGCGCACTTCCCGCTCGCCGCCACCGTCCGCCGGGTGGCCCGGCGCGAGGGCCGCATGCCGCTCGCCTTCGAGTCCTCGCCGTACTACCTGTTCCACCCGCTCGCCGCCGAGCGCATCGCCCGCGACCTGCCCGGGGTGAAGGTGATCGTGCTGGTCCGCGACCCGGTGGAGCGGGCCTGGTCGGCGCACGCCCACGAGCTCGCCCGCGGGTTCGAGACCGAGCCGTCGTTCGAGCGGGCCGTGGCCCTGGAGGAGGAACGGCTCGCCGGGGAGGAGGAGCGGCTGCGGCGCGAGCCGCATGCGACGAGCCACGCCCACCGGCACCACGCCTACCTCGCCCGCGGCCGGTACGCCGACCAGCTCGACCGGCTCGCCGCGCACCTCGGCCGGGACCGGGTGCTCGTGCTCGACAGCGGCGATCTGTTCGCCGACCCGCGGCCCGCGTTCGAGCGGCTGTATGCGTTCCTCGGCCTGCCCGCGGCGGGCGAGCCGGTGTTCGGCCGGTACAACGCGCGCCCCCGGACCGCGCCGCTGCCGGACCGGCTGCGCCGCGCGCTGCGCGAGCACTTCGCCCCGTGGGACGAGCGGCTGCGCCCGTGGCTGGGCGGTGACCCGTCATGGCGCCGGTAGCCCCGCCCGGGCGGCCGCCGCTGCTCGTGACCGGGCTGCCGCGCAGCGGCACGAGCTGGGCGGGGAAGATGCTCGCCGCCGGGGGCGGGCTCGTCTACGTCAACGAGCCGCTCAACCCGCAGCACCCGCCGGGCCGGTCGCCGGGCGTGCTCAACGCCACCGTGACCCACCGGTTCCAGTACATCTGCGCCGACAACGAGGAGCCGTGGCTCGCCGCGTTCGCCGACACGATCGCGCTGCGCTACCGGTTCCTCGCCGAGCTGCGCTGCAACCGCTCGCCGTACGACCTGGCGCGCATGGCCAAGTACGGCACGGCGTTCACGCTCGGCCGGCTGCTTCGCCGCCGCGCGCTGCTCGACGACCCGTTCGCGCTGTTCTCGGCCGCGTGGTTCTGCGAGCGGCTCGGCTGCCGGGCGGTGGTGCTCATCCGCGACCCGGTGGCGTTCGTCGGGAGCTGGCGGCGGCTCGGCTGGCGGGTCGACGTGCGCGAGCTGCTCGACCAGCCGCTGCTGGTGCGCGACCACCCGGTGGTGGAGCGGCTGCGCGGCCACGGCGCGGACCCGATCGCCGCCACGGCCACGCTGTGGACGGTCGCCCGCGACGTCGCCGCCGCGCTCGCCGCCGCCCGGCCCGACATCCGGCTGGTGCGGTACGAGGACCTCGCCCGCGACCCGGTCGCCCGCTACCGGGAGCTGTACGCGTGGTGCGGCCTGACCTGGTCGGAGCGGGCCGCCGCGCGCATCCGCCGCGCCTGCTCCGGGCCCGCCGCCACGGACCGGCCGTTCCGGATCACCGGGCTGTCCCGCACCGCGTTCCGGCCGATGGACCCCAGGACGAACCTCACCTCCTACCGGGAGCGGCTCACCCCCGAGGAGATCGCCCGGGTCGCTGAGCTGACCGGGTGGACCGGGGCCGCGGGCTGACCCGGCCGGCGTTAGCCCGGGTCAATCCCACCAGAAGGACCAGTAGTACTTGCCGATGATCTGCTCGCTGTAGTCCACCAGGTTGCCCGGGCCCTGCAGGATGTTGTCGGGGCAGAAGGTCCAGTGCTCCGCGGCGACCCGGAGCGCGTGCTCCGGAGTGACCGGCGGGGCGGCGACACTCAGCTCCAGGGTGTTGAAGCCCACGCCGACGACCCGCGCCCCGAAGCGCTCCTCCCAGCTGCGTACCACCGCCGCCATCGGCACCGCCCACTCGTTGTGGTTGACCGCGCCCTGCCAGCCCATCACCACGAGCGCGTCCGCGCCCCGGTCGGCGGCGGCGAGGCCGAGCAGCGGGCGGCGCTCGGCGAGCACGCAGGCGTACCAGTCGGCGACCGCGTCCGGCTCGGCGAGCAGCTCGCCGGGCTCGGCGAGGCCCGGGCACTCCCGGCCGAACGGGAACAGGTCCTCGACCTGCTCGGGGCTGGCCTGGGCGAGCCAGTCCGACCACACCTCCGCCATGAACGCCCCCGCCTCGAAGTTGTCGATCAGCTCCGGGTTGTCGGGGGCGATCTGGCCGGCCGACCACGGCTGCACCGAGTCCTCGAGCAGCAGCGGCCACAGGCCGGACTCGGGGTGGGCGGCCCGCAGCTTCGCCCATAATTCCCCGCTCACCGGCTCGTCGCTGAGCCAGAACGCGGGCCGCGAAGGCGAACGCGAAGGAAAGCGTGCGAAACTCGGGTCCGGCCACACCACCGCCCCCTCGGGGAGGTCGGTGGGCAGCACCCGGCCCACGCCGTCATCTGCGAACAGCAGCCGCAGCTCCGGCGGCAACTGCCGACGATCGCATTCGTCCATTCCATCCGCGATGGTAGTCCCTGACGTCTCACCAAACGGGGATCTGGTCACGAGAACAACCGCTTCAGTGCGCACACCGTCAACAACCCCAGCGCGTACGGCAGGTCCTCGACGAGGTAGCGCCGCGCCAACCGTCCCGGCTCGCTCGCCAGCCGGAACAGCCACTCCAGCCCGGCCTGCCGCATCCACCGCGGGGCGCGCGGCACGGCCCCGGCGGCGAACGCGATCGCGGCCCCGCAGCCGACGAACCACGCGCCGGGCAGCTCCTCGCGCAGCCGCTCGATGAGCCGCTCCTGCCGGGGGAAGCCGAGCCCGACGAACACGATCCGCGGGTTCGCCCGGACCAGCGCCGACCGGATCGCCGCGATCTCCCCCGGCTCGTCCTCGAACCCGTACGGCGGGCTGCACGCGCCGGTGACGATCAGCCCGGGGTAGCGGTCGAGGAGCGCGCAGGCGGCCCGCTCCGGCGCCCCCGGCGGCCCGCCGAGCAGGTAGATCGGGAACCGGTAGAACGCCGCGGCCTCCGACAGCGACCAGATCAAATCGGCCCCGGTGATGCGGGCCGGCAGCCGGACGCCGAGCAGCCGGGCCGCCCACACCACCGGCATGCCGTCGGCGACCGCGAGGTCGGCGTTCTCCACCAGCGCCCGGATCTCCGGGTCCCGGGAGGCGGACCGGCAGATGTCGATGTTGGGCGTGACGATCCGCCCGCCCTCGCCGCGCTTGAGCGCCGCCACCACGTGGTCGACCACCTCGACCTCGGTCATCGGGTTCACCGAGATCGGCCCGACCCGGACCCGCCGGGTGCGGGTCTTGACCTTGCGCACCCACGCCGCCATCAGATGCCGTGCCCCCGGGCGTGCAGCAGGCCGAGGACGAACCGCGGGGAGAGCAGGCCGCCGGCGACCGCGAGCGCGATCGGCGCCCGCGGCTCCGTCCACCGGCGGCCGAGCGCGCGCCCGGCCCAGCGCGCCGCGGCCCGGCGGTTGCCGAGCGCCGCGTGGTGGAAGGCGAGCTGGCCGTACACGCGGGCCGCGCCGCGGCGGTCGGCGGCGAGCTCGGGGTGCCGGGCGAGCATCCACTCCAGCCCGGCGATGCGGCCCGCCCACTGGGTGGCGTAGTGCGAGCGGCCCCAGCGGACCCGGACCAGCGGCCGGTCCACGTGCACGATCGGCCGCCGCTTCGCCGCCCGCAGCGCGAGGTCCCAGTCCTCGTTCTGGCCGCCGGGGGCGTCGTCGGCCACCCGGTAGCCGCGCAGCAGGAAGGTCGAGGCGTGCACCATCACCATGCGGGAGCGCACCAGATGCTCCGGGCCGATCCGGTCGGTGCCGGCGAGCCGGGGAACGCGCCGCCCGTCGTACTCCACCTCGATCGCGCAGCTCGCGAAGTCCGCGCCCGGGTCGGCGCGCAGCGCGGCGAACTGGGCGGCGAGCCGGCCCGGCAGCCACACGTCGTCGTCGTCGCAGAACGCGACCCACTCGGTGCCGAGGGCCGCGATCCCGGTGTTGCGCGCCCGGGCGAGGTGCGGGCCGCCGGGGTTGCCGAGCACCCGCACCCGGCGCGGGCCGTGCGCGGCGAGGTCCGCGACCTGGCGGCGCACCGCGCCCGCGTCGCAGCCGTCGGCGACGACCACGACCTCGAGGCGGCCCGGGTGGCGCTGGGCGAGCACGGCGGCGAGCGCGGCGCGGAGCAGGGCGGGCCGATCCCCCCGGGTGGGGATGACCACGCCGACCGACGGGCCGCTCACGCCGCCCCCTGTCCGGCCCCCTGCCCGGCGAGGCGGTAGCCGTACCGCAGCAGCAGCGGCCAGGTGAGCGCGGTCACCAGCCAGCGGTCCCGCCGCGCCATGCCGGTGCGCCAGGCGTCGTCGCGGCGCAGCGGGACCGTGCCGACCGCGAACCGCATGGGGTTGCCGGAGACGGTGTGCCCGACCGAGAGCACGGCCGCGCCGTCGGCCAGGAAGGACGGCCGTGCCGCGGGCAGGCCGAGGCGCAGCGTGAGCTGGGCGAGGGTGCGGCGCGGCGCGTCGACGAGGTCCTCGTACCGCACCCGGGTCACCGGCACGCCGCAGCGGGCGAGCAGGTGGAAGGCGAGGTTCTGGACGAGCCAGTGCACCGCGGTCGCCGCCGGGCGCCACCGGGTCATCGGGGTGCCGTCCTCGGGGCGCGGCACCCACCTGCTCCACGAGTGCGCCACGGCCCGGGCGTCGCGGACCATGTGCACCACGCTCACCGGCTCGCCCGCGCCCGCGAGGCAGAACGCGAGCGAGGCGTGCTTGCTGGAATCGACGATCACCTCGGCGCCGGTGACCTCGCCGGCCGCGCGGTAGAGCCGCCGGTAGGCCTCGGCGTACGCGCGCAGCCGGTCCGGGCGGCGGCCCGCCGGCCGGGCGGTACGGCCCCGCCGTCCGGTCCGCCGGGCGAGGACGGGGATGCGCCGGGTGCGGTCGACCCGATGGCGGAGGTCGAGGACCCGCCGGGCGAGCTCGGGGCTCCACCCGCCGAAGGCGCGCTCCCCGACCCGCCGCCAGAACGGACAGCGTAAGAACGGCAGGCCGCAGCCGCACGGCTCGTCCCGGCCGACCCCGCGTGCCCAGAGGTGGACGACCTCGCCGAGCGCGACGACGCCCGGAAGCTCGCCCAGCAGGCGCTCCAGCAGGGTGGTGCCGCTCCGGCCCAGCCCGCCGACAAAGATGACGCGATGACTCACAGGCACGGTCTCCTACTTATCGCTACGGACCGTGCCGAAGCTATCGCTAAGGGTAACCGCAGACTTTAAGAAAGGTCAAAGATCTACCCGCGCTTGCCGAACCGCCCACCGTCTCCTGGGTACGCGCCCGCCGGCGGGACGGAGCCGGCGGGCGCGGCGGTCAGCGGGCGTCGACGATCATCCCGGCGCCGACCGTGGCATTGCTCGCCTCGTCGATGAGGATGAAGCCGCCGGTGGCCCGGTTGCGGGCGTACTCGTCGACGAACAGCGGCTGGGTGACCCGGAAGGTGACCCGGCCGATCTCGTTGAGCGCGAGGGTCTTGACCGACTCCTCGCGGTGCAGCGTGTTGATGTCGAGCCGGTACTGCACGTCGCGCACGAGCACCCGGGCGGTGCGGGTGGTGTGCTTGATCGCGAACTTCGCCCGCGGCGTGAGCTTCACCGACTCGGACATCCAGCAGACCATCGCGTCGAGCTCCTGGGTGACGGTCGGCTGGTTGTGCGGCCGGCAGATCATGTCGCCCCGGGAGATGTCGATGTCGTCCTCCAGCCGGAGGGTGACCGACATGGGCGGGAACGCCTCCTGCACCGGCCCGTCGTAGGTGTCGATCGCGGTGATCCGGGTGGTGAGCCCGGACGGCAGGTGCAGCACCTCGTCGCCGGGCTTGAGCACGCCGCCCGCGACCTGGCCGGCGTACCCGCGGTAGTCGTGGAACCGCGGGTCGGTGGCCTTCTGCGGCCGGATCACGTACTGCACCGGGAACCGCACGTCGACGAGGTTGCGGTCGGAGGCGATGTGCACGTTCTCCAGGTGGTGCAGCAGCGACGAGCCCTGGTACCAGGGCATGTTCTCCGACCGGGAGACCACGTTGTCGCCGTGCAGCGCGGAGATCGGGATGAACGTGAGGTCGGTGACGTTGAGCTTGCTGGCGAACGCGGTGAACTCCTCGCGGATCTCCTCGAACCGCTCCTGCGAGTAGCCGACGAGGTCCATCTTGTTCACCGCGAGCACCAGGTGCGGCACCCGCAGCAGCGAGGCGATGAACGCGTGCCGCCGGGACTGCTCGAGCACGCCCTTGCGGGCGTCGATCAGGATGATCGCGAGGTCCGCGGTGGAGGCGCCGGTCACCATGTTCCGGGTGTACTGGATGTGCCCCGGGGTGTCGGCGATGATGAACTTCCGCCGCGGCGTGGCGAAGTACCGGTAGGCGACGTCGATCGTGATGCCCTGCTCCCGCTCGGCGCGCAGGCCGTCGGTGATCAGCGACAGGTCGAGGTACTCGGTGCCGCGGGCGCGGGAGGTGCGCTCCACCGCCTGGAGCTGGTCCTCGAAGATCGCCTTCGAGTCGTACAGCAGGCGGCCGATCAGCGTCGACTTGCCATCGTCCACCGACCCGGCGGTGGCGAATCGCAAGATGTCCATCAAAAATACCCTTCCTTCTTGCGATCCTCCATCGCCGCCTCCGAGAACCGGTCGTCGGCCCGGGTCGCGCCCCGCTCGGTGATGCGGGTGGCGGCGATCTCGGCGATCACCTCGTCGACCGTGCGCGCGGTGGACTCCACGGCGCCGGTGCAGGTCATGTCGCCCACGGTGCGGAACCGCACGGTGGCCTCGAAGACCGGCTCGTCGTCACCGCGGTTGACGTACGGGGAGTCGGCGAGCAGCATGCCGTCGCGCTCGAACACCTTGCGGGTGTGCGCGAAGTAGATCGACGGCAGCTCGAGGTTCTCCCGGCGGATGTAGTCCCACACGTCGAGCTCGGTCCAGTTGGACAGCGGGAAGACGCGGATGTGCTCGCCCTTGCGGATCCGCGGGTTGTAGAGGTTCCACAGCTCGGGCCGCTGGTTCTTCGGGTCCCACTGGCCGAACTCGTCCCGGAAGGAGAACACCCGCTCCTTGGCCCGGGACTTCTCCTCGTCGCGCCGCGCCCCGCCGAACACGGCGTCGAACTCGTGCTCCTCGATCGCGTCGAGCAGGGTGACGGTCTGCAGCCGGTTGCGGGAGGCCCGGCGCCCGGTCTCCTCGACCACCCGCCCGGCGTCGATCGAGTCCTGTACGCTGGCGACGATGAGCCGGGCGCCGAGCTCCGCGACGCGGCGGTCGCGGAACTCGATCACCTCGGGGAAGTTGTGCCCCGTGTCGACGTGCATCAGCGGAAACGGGATCGGCGCGGGCCAGAACGCCTTCTCCGCGATGCGGAGCATGACGATGGAGTCCTTGCCGCCGGAGAAGAGCAGACAGGGGCGCTCGAATTCGGCGACCACCTCGCGCATGATGTGGATCGACTCGGCTTCGAGCACGTCGAGCTGCGACGTGGTGTAGTCACACAGAGGCATCGCTTCCCCTAACGGTGCAGATCTCGGATGCCGGCAAGGAGCATGGGCGCCAGTTCCGGTAGGGATACCAGGATATCCGGCAGGGTCGGATCGGCCCGGTTGTAGGTCAGGGCCGAGCCGTCGATGCGGCTGGCGTGCGCCCCGGCGGCGAGCGCCACCGCCACCGGCGCGGCCGAGTCCCACTCGTACTGGCCGCCCGCGTGCACGTACGCGTCGACCTCGCCGGTGAGCACGGCCGCGATCTTCGCCCCTGCCGAGCCGATCGGCACCAGCTCCGCGCCCACGTGCTCGGCGAGCCGCGCCACGAACGCGGGCGGCCTGCTCCGGCTCACCGCGATGCGCACCCGCTCGGCCGGGCTCGGCAGCTTGGGCGGCTCCACCGTGGAGAGGGTACGGCCCTGCGCGGGCAGCGCCACCGCCCCGGCGACGAGCCGCCCCTCGGGCGCGTCCGCCGTCCGCTCCCACAGGGCGACGTGCACCGCCCAGTCGGAGCGGCCCGGCTCGCCGTACTCGCGGGTGCCGTCGAGCGGGTCGATGATCCACACCCGGTCGGCGGTGAGCCGGCGCGGGTCGAGCCGCTCCTCGCGGGTCGCCTCCTCCGACAGCAGGTGGTCGCTCGGGCGGAGCCGGGCGAGGGAGTCGGCGAGGAACCGGTGCGAGCCGAGGTCGGCGGCGTCGCGGATCGCCTTGGGGTCGTCGCCCGCGGCGAACCGGCGCTCGCGCAGCTCCAGCAGCCGCTCGCCGGCCTCGGTGGCCAGATCCCTCGCCAGTTCGTGGTCGTCGCGTACGTTCGCGGTGCTCACGTGTCTTCCGGGCTCCTTCGGCTCCTCGTCACCGACCGTCTCCGCCGCGTCGCGGCCCGGGCCGCGGGCCCGTAACCGGGCGGTAGATCCAAAGTCAACGCCGGTCGCTGACATAACGCCGGGCCACCGCGCCCGATTCCGCGATTCCCGGGGGCGGTCGCGCCCCGCTCCGCGGCGCCCGCCGCGTTGCGCACCGGCGGTGGGGACAGCGTAACCGCGTCGCACCGGCGCACGCGCCGATTCCAGAAAAGCGTACGGGACGCCCGCGGAGTGGTTACACCAACAATTCGGAAATCTCCGGACGTCCCGATTTGCCAGTTATTGGGGTGTCCCGCGGTATTTCCGCGGCGGGTTTTCCCGGCGGTCCCCGGCCGGCGATTCCGGACCGGGACACCCGGGAATCAGCGGGGCGGCCTCGCGACGTCGAGGTCGGCGCCGTGGTAGCGGTTCTGCGTCTCCGCCAGGCCCCGGGTGATCAGCGATTCCACCACGTCCGCCGCTCGGTCCACGAGCAGCGGCAGGTCCTTGCGCTCGGCGGTGGCGAAATCGCGCAGCACGTACACCGCGGGGTCCATGCGGCCGGGCGGACGGCCGATGCCGAACCGCACCCGGAAATAGTCCCGGGTGCCGAGCGAATTCGTGATCGACCGCAGGCCGTTGTGGCCGTTGTCGCCGCCGCCGAATTTCGCGCGCAGCGCGCCGAAGGGGATGTCCAGCTCGTCGTGCACGACGATCAGGTCGGCGGGCGGCACCTTGTAGAAGTCGGCGAGCGCCTTCACCGGGCCGCCGGAAAGGTTCATGTACGAGCGCGGCTTGGCGAGCACCACCGGGTGCCCGGCGAGCCGCCCCTCCACCACCTCGGCCCGGGACCGGTGCGCCTTGAACCGGCCGCCGACGCGGGCGGCGAGCTCGTCGAGCACCATGAAGCCCGCGTTGTGCCGGTTGCCGGCGTACTCCGGCCCCGGATTGCCCAGGCCGACGATCAGCCACCGCCGGGTCTCCGCCTCCGTCGTCACGCCGGCTCCCCTCCTCGTCGGACGACCTGCTGCGTCTTCGTCATCGGCCGGGCGCGAGCCCGCACGGGGACCGGACGGCCCCGGCGGCGCGCGCCCCGCCGTACCCCGGTCGCACGGGGTCCTGTCGCACGGGCGGCCGGACGGCGCACGGCCGCCCGGCCCGCTGACGTTCGCGTCGGCAGCGTGGGACCACGGCGCGGACCGCCGCGACCGGCGGGGCCGGCGCCCCGGCCCCGTGGCCCGCGGATCCGCGCCGTCGCCGTCCTGCCTACTCGGCGGCCGCCTCCTCCTCGCCGCCCTCGGCGGGCTCCTCGCTCACCTCGGCGGGGATGACGTGCAGCACGAGCGCGTCGGGGTCGTCGACCAGGGAGACGCCCTCGGGCAGCTTCAGGTCGCGGGCGTGGACCTCGGCGCCGATCTCGAAGCCGTCGACGCTGACCTCGATCTTCCCCGGGATGTGGGTGGCCTCGGCCTCCACGTTCACCGCGGTGAGCTGCTGGTCGACCACGCCGTCGGAGACGGCCTCGCCGACGACCACGACCGGGACCTCGACGCTGACCTTCTCGCCGCGCTTCACCAGCAGCAGGTCGACGTGCTCGAGGAAGCCCTTGATCGGGTCGCGCTGCACGCCCTTGGGCAGCGCGAGCTCGTCGATGCCGTCACCCTGCAGCCGGATCAGCACGTTCGGCGTGCGCAGCGCGATCATCAGGTCGTGGCCGGGCAGGGTGAGGTGCCGGGTCTCGCTGCCGTGCCCGTAGAGGACGGCGGGAACCTTGTGGTTCCGGCGGATCTTGCGTGCCGCACCCTTGCCGAACTGGGTGCGCTTCTCGGCCTTGATGACTACTTCGGACACGGCAAAGCTCCTAGGGATAGATCGGTTGGATTGGGTCGGATAACGCGCTCCCCCTCACCCGCCCTAGCGGAAGGCGTTACGAGCGCGCAGCCCCAGCAGTCTAGCCCACCGGGGCTTTCCGCACGGACGGCTCAGGTGTCGCCCTCGAACAGGCTGGTGACCGAGCCGTTGCTGAACACCTCGTGGATCGCCCGGGCGATCGTCGGGGCGATCGACAGCACGGTGAGCTTGTCGAACCGCTTCTCCTCCGGGATCGGCAGGGTGTTGGTGACCACCACCTCGCTGATCGGGGAGTTCTTCAATCGGTCCACGGCGGGGCCGGAGAACACCGCGTGGGTGGCCGCGGCGATCACGTTCACCGCGCCCTGCTCGTAGAGCGCGTCGGCGGCCTTGCAGATCGTGCCCGCCGTGTCGATCATGTCGTCGATCACCACGCAGGTGCGGCCCTTCACCTGGCCGACCACCTCGAAGACCTTCACCTGGTTCGCCACGTCGAGGTCGCGGCGCTTGTGGATGAAGGCCACCGGGGTGCCGAGCCGGTCGGCCCACCGCTCGGCGAGCCGTACCCGGCCGGTGTCGGGCGAGACGACCGTGGTGGTCTCGGGGTCGAGCTTGTCGGCGAGGTACCCGGCGAGAACGGGCAGGGCGAACAGGTGGTCCACCGGACCGTCGAAGAAACCCTGGATCTGCGGGGTGTGCAGGTCGACCGCCATGAGCCGGTCGGCGCCGGCGGTCTTGAACAGGTCGGCGATCAGCCGCGCGGTGATCGGCTCCCGGCCGCGGCCCTTCTTGTCCTGCCGGGCGTAGCCGAAGAAGGGCATGATCACGGTGATGCGCTTGGCGGAGGCCCGCTTGAGCGCGTCCACCATGATCAGCTGCTCCATGATCCACTTGTTGATCGGCGCCGTGTGGCACTGGATCACGAAGGCGTCGCAGCCGCGCACCGACTCCAGGTAGCGGGCGTAAATCTCGCCGTTGGCGAAATCGGTGAGCTTCGTCGGCGTGATCTCGATCCCGAGATGCCTCGCCACCTCCTCGGCCAGCTCCGGATAGGCCCGACCGGAGAAGAACATGAGATTGTTCTCACCGGGTTTCTTCATACCGCTCACGTTACTTCTCCTGTTGCTCCGCGGCCGGGCCGGCGCCGTCCACCGTCCCGACCTTGTCGACCCGTTCGGTCTGTTCGACCCGATCGGTCGCCTCGGTCTGTGCGGCGATCGCCCGCTGTGCCGCGGCCGCGGACGGGGTGCCCGCGCGCCTGCGCAGCACCCACTCGCGCACGTTGCGCTGCCGCGCCCGCGCCACGCCGATCGCGCCGGGGGGAACGTCATCGGTGATCACCGATCCGGCCGCCGTGTAGGCGCCGTCGGCGACGGTGACCGGCGCGACGAGCATGGTGTCGCAGCCGATGAACACATGATCGCCCACGACCGTCCGGTGCTTGGCCACCCCGTCGTAGTTGACGAAGACCGTGGCGGCGCCGATGTTCGTGCCCGCGCCGATCACGGCGTCCCCGGCGTAGGTGAGATGCGGCACCTTCGTGCCCTCGCCGACCTGGGTGTTCTTCATCTCCACGAACGTGCCGGCCTTCGCCTTGCGGCCGAGGACCGTGCCGGGCCGCAGGTAGGCGAAGGGCCCCACCTGCGCGTGCGGGCCGATCACCGCGCCGACGCTCACCGCGTTGCGCACGACCGCGTACTCGCCCACCTCGGTGTCGGTGAGCGTGGTGGCGGGGCCGATCTCGGCGCCCTCGCCCACCGTGGTCCGGCCGTGGAGCTGGGTGCCGGGGTGGATCACGACGTCGGGCGCGAGGGTGACGTTCGCGTCGATCCAGGTGGAGGCCGGGTCGATCACGGTCACCCCGGCGCGCATGTGGCGCTCGAGGATGCGCCGGTTGAGCACCTGCCGCGCGAAGGCGAGCTGCACCCGGTCGTTGACGCCCTCGACCTCGACGTGGTCGGCGGCGACGGTGGCGCCCACGCGGTGCCCGTCCTCCCGGAGGATGGCGAGCACGTCGGTGAGGTACTCCTCACCCTGGGCGTTGGCGGAGGAGACCCGCTTCACCGCGTCGGCGAGCAGGGCGCCGTCGAACGCGTAGACCCCCGAGTTGATCTCGCGGATCGCCCGCTGTTCGGGCGAGGCGTCCCGGTCCTCGACGATCTCGAGCACGGAGCCCGCCGCGTCCCGGACGATGCGGCCGTACCCGGCGGGGTCGGGCACCACCGCGGTGAGCACGGTGACCGCGTTGCCCTCCCGGGCGTGGTCCTCGAGCAGCGCGGCGAGCGTCTCGGTGCGCAGCAGCGGCGTGTCGCCGTACGTCACCAGGATCGTGCCCTCGATCGGGCCGGCCTTCTCCAGCACGGTCCGCACGGCGTGGCCGGTGCCCCGCCGCTCCTCCTGGACGACGATCTCGGCGTCCGGGGCGGCGGCGGTCACGTGCCCCTCGACCTGCTCCCGCCCGTGCCCGACGACCAGGATCAGCCGGTCGGGCGCAAGGCCGCGCGCGGCGGCGAGCATGTGATCGAGCATGGCGAGACCGCACAGCTCGTGCAGGACCTTCGGCTTCTTCGACTTCATCCGGGTGCCCTCGCCTGCGGCGAGGACGATGACTGCGGCCGGGCGCGGCACACTCACGGACTGCGGCTCCCTCGGCGTCGAATCGACATGACGGACCAGGACAACCGACAGCTACCCAACGCACCTAAACGGTACTCACGCACCCAGACGGCTACCAGCCCGCCATGGTGAGCTTACCTGCCGCTCCCCCGACGGCCACCAGGGCCCCACCCCGTGCGGGCACCCCGGCGCGCCGGGGTGCCGAGGGGCCGGCGCCCCGGTGGACGGCAGGGGAGGAGAAGAGGATTGGCTCCCGGGGGAGGATTCGAACCTCCGTTGACAGAACCAAAATCTGTAGTCTTGCCCCTAGACGACCCGGGATCAGTCGCGCCCGGGCATTCGCGCCATTCGCAGCGCACGCCCGAAACACGATCCACAGGATACCGGCCTTCTCAGGCCTACGTGTGCCCAATTCGGGCAGTAGCAGATTCCGGCCGCCGGCGCAAGTCATGAAAGCACCACGAGATGCGGAGCGAGCCGTAACCTTCCGCACATTTAACTGCCCTGGATTCCTTACTTACGCTGGCGTAGGTTACGGTGGCGTAGCCAGTCGAACTCCTATCACGTGAGGTAGCCCATGACGGTCACGGTCGATCGAGTCCCTCCCCCGCCCAGACCCGACCTGGAACCCGAGCCGAAGAGCAACCTCGAGCGGGTGCTGCTCGTCGTCTTCGTCGTCGTCCCCTTCCTCTCGCTCTTCGCCGCGATCCCCATGGCGTGGGGACGGTTCATCGGCTGGACCGATGTGATCATCGCGGCCGTGTTCTACGTGTTCGCCGGCCTCGGCGTCACCGTCGGATTCCACCGCTACTTCACGCACGGGTCGTTCAAGACCGACAGCCGGGCACTCAAGATCATTCTGGGCGTCGCCGGCAGCTTCGCCCTCGAAATGGGCGTGATCGACTGGGTCGCCACGCACCGCCGCCACCACAAGTACTCCGACCGCGAGGGCGATCCCCACTCGCCGTGGCGCTTCGGCAACGACTGGAAGGCGCTCACCAAGGGGCTGTTCTACGCCCACGTCGGCTGGCTGTTCTCCAAGGAGCGCACCAACCGCGAAAAGTACGCCCGCGACCTGCTCGCCGATCGCGACATCAAGCGCATCGACGACCTGTTCCCGGTGCTCGCGGCGGCCTCGCTGCTGCTGCCCGCGCTCATCGGCGGCCTGGTCACCTGGTCGCTGACCGGCGCGCTCACCGCGTTCTTCTGGGGCACCCTGGTCCGGGTCGCGCTGCTCCACCACGTCACCTGGTCGGTCAACTCGATCTGCCACGTCTTCGGCGACGAGGACTTCCAGGTGCGGGACAAGTCGCGCAACGTGTGGTGGCTCGCCATCCCGTCGTTCGGCGAGTCCTGGCACAACCTGCACCACGCCGATCCGACCTGCGCCCGGCACGGCGCGCTCAAGGGCCAGATCGATCCCAGCGCCCGGGTGATCAGATGGTTCGAGCAACTCGGCTGGGTCCATAGCGTCAAATGGCCGGATCCGGAACGGCTCGCGGCGCGGATCGCCAACGCCGAGAAGGCCGCGCGGCCCATCAAGGCCGCCTGACCTGCCGATCGGTGCGCGCGCCGGGTGATCGACTTGCTACGCACCCTGGCGCGCGGGCCATTATGTGACCATGACGGAACCCCGATCCCGCAGGCGCATGACCGGTAAGGAACGTCGGGAGCAGTTGATCGGGGTCAGCCGGGCTCTCTTCGCCGAAAAGGGCTTCGACGGGACCTCGATAGAGGAGATCGCCGCCAAGGCGAAGGTCTCCAAGCCAGTCGTCTACGAACACTTCGGAGCCAAGGAGGGCATCTACGCGGTCGTGGTCGACCGGGAGATGCAGCGGCTCCTCAGCATGGTGACCCAGTCACTCGTCGACGCGCCTCCCCGGCTGAAACTGGAACGCGCCGCCCTCGCGATGCTCCAGTACATCGAGGAGAGCAGCGAGGGCTTTCGCATATTGGTGCGGGACTCGCACGCGGCCTCCGGCACCGGCACGTTCGCCAGCCTGATCAGCGAGATCGCCCGACAGGTCGAGGACGTGCTCGCCGAGGCGGCCGCCGCGCACGGCTACGACCCGCACTACGCGCCGATGTACGCGCAGATGCTCGTGGGCATGGTCGCGCTCACCGGGCAGTGGTGGCTCGACGTGCGCAAGCCGCCCCGCGAGGAGGTCGCCGCCCACCTGGTGAACCTCGCCTGGAACGGCCTCAATCGCCTCGACCCCAACCCGAAGATCAGCGAGGAGTCCCGTGGCCTGGTGATCACGCCGCCGGTCACCACGATCACCACGGCCCCGCTCAGCGAGAAGGAGCGGCGCGAGCAGGAGAAGGCGCGGGAGCGGCGGATCAAGGAGCAGGCGAAGGCCCGGGAACGCCAGCTCAAGGAGCAGGAGAAGCTGCGCCGCGAGCAGGAGAAGGCCCGCGCCCGCCAGGCGCGCGCCCAGGCGAAGCTCGCCGCGCGGAAGGCGAAGGCCGCGGGCCGGGGCGGCACGGCCGTACCCGTCTCCCCGCCGGCGACGGACGGTGATCCCGCGGCCACGCGGGTCGAAGAGGTCCGAACGAGCGACTAACGTGAAGTGTCCGTTGCGGCGGCATTCACGTATCGTTCATCTTGATAGGGCACTTTTTGTCACATGTCCGCCGGAATCGTGCACTCTGGTGCAGATGACGAGGGAGAGGCGGACCGGACCCCGCTTCCGGCCGACCGGTTCCTCAACCGCGAGGAGAGCTGGCTGAAGTTCAACCAGCGGGTGCTCGAGCTGGCCGAGGACGAGTCGGTCCCGCTGCTGGAACGGGTGCGCTTCTTGGCGATCTTCGCGAGCAACCTCGACGAGTTCTTCCGGGTGCGCGTCGCCGGGCTGAAGCGCCGCATGGCGACCGGCCTGCTGCTGCGCACCAAGAGCGGCCGCAAGCCGCGCGAGGAGCTCGCCCGCATCGCCGCCGTCGCCGACGAGCTCGCCCGCCGGCACGCGGCCTGCTTTCACGAGCGCATCCTGCCCGCGCTCGCCGCCGAGGGCATCGAGATCGTGCGGTGGGACGACCTCACCCGCGACGAGCGCATGGCGATGCGCAGGCTGTTCCGCGACCGGATCCGGCCGGTGCTCACCCCGCTCGCGGTCGACCCGGCCCACCCGTTCCCGTACATCTCCGGCCTGTCGCTCAACCTCGCGGTGACCGTGCGCAACCCGGCCAGCGGCCACACCGTGTTCGCCCGGGTGAAGGTGCCCTCCCAGCTGCCGCGCTTCGTGTCGGTGTCGCCGACCCGGTTCGTCCCGCTCGAGGACGTGATCGCGGCCCACCTCGGGCAGCTGTTCAAGGGCATGGAGATCGTGTCGCACGACGTGTTCCGGGTCACCCGGAACGAGGACCTCGAGGTCGACGAGGACGTCACCGAGAACCTCATGCAGGCGCTCGAGCGCGAGCTGCTCAAGCGCCGGTTCGGGCCGCCGGTGCGGCTCGAGGTGGAGGACACGATCCGGCCCGAGGTGCTCGACCTGCTCGTCGCCGAGCTCGGGGTGGCCGAGCACGAGATCTACCGGCTGCCCGCGCCGCTCGACCTCACCGGCCTGCACGCGATCGCCGACCTCGACCGGGGCGAGCTGAGCTACCGGCCGTTCGTGCCGGCCGAGGCGGTGCACGCCGAGGACGACCTGTTCGCGGTGCTGCGCGAGCGGGACGTGCTGCTGCACCACCCGTACGACTCGTTCGCCACGAGCGTGCAGCGGTTCATCGAGCAGGCCGCGGCCGACCCGGACGTGCTCGCGATCAAGCAGACGCTCTACCGCACCAGCGGGGACTCGCCGATCGTGGACGCGCTGATCGACGCGGCCGAGGCGGGCAAGCAGGTCGTCGTGGTGGTGGAGATCAAGGCGCGGTTCGACGAGCACGCGAACATCTCCTGGGCGCGCAAGCTGGAGAAGGCGGGCTGCCACGTGGTGTACGGCGTGGTCGGCCTGAAGACCCACTGCAAGCTCGCGCTCGTGGTGCGCCAGGAGGCCTCCGGCGAGCTGCGCACCTACTGCCACATCGGCACCGGCAACTACAACCCCAAGACCGCCCGGCAGTACGAGGACCTCGGCCTGCTCACCGCCGACCCGCTCGTCGGCGAGGACGTGACCGACCTGTTCATCCACCTGACCGGGTACTCCAACCACTCGGCGTACCGGCGGCTGCTCGTCGCCCCGCACTCGCTGCGCTCGGGCCTGCTCGCCCGGATCGAGCGGGAGATCGCCCACGTCAAGGCCGGGCGGCCGGGCCGGATCCGGATCAAGGTGAACGCGATCGTCGACGAGCAGATCATCGACGCGCTCTACCGCGCCTCCCAGGCGGGCGTGCCGATCGACCTGTGGGTGCGCGGCATCTGCGCGCTGCGGCCGGGCATCCCCGGGCTGTCCGAGACGATCCGGGTGCGCAGCATCCTCGGCCGGTTTCTCGAGCACTCCCGCATCTACGAGTTCGGCGGCGGGCGGCGGCCGGAGATCTGGATCGGCAGCGCCGACCTCATGCGCCGCAACATCGACCGCCGGGTCGAGGCGCTGGTGCGGGTGTCGAGCCCGCAGCACCGCGCCTACCTGTCCCACCTGCTCGACCTGGCGATGTCGGACACGACCGCGAGCTGGTGGCTCACTCCGGACGGCACCTGGGTGCGGCACCACCGCGGCGAGAACGGCGAGCCGCTCGTCGACCTGCACCACCATCTGATCGCGACCCGCCGGTGGAGGACCGTCGATGCCTGAACCGTACGCCCGCCCGATCGACCCGATCCTCGCGGCCGGGGCCGTGGTGTGGCGGGGCGACCCCGCCGACCCCGAGGTCGCGGTGGTGCACCGGCCCCGCTACGACGACTGGGCGTTCCCCAAGGGCAAGCTCGACCCCGGCGAGCACGTGATCGAGGCGTGCCTGCGCGAGGTCGCCGAGGAGACCGGCCTTGAGGTGGTCCTCGGCCCGGCCCTGCCGCCCGTCCACTACCTGGTCCGCGGCCGGCTCAAGCGGGTGGACTACTGGACCGCCCGGGTGATCGGGTACGGCGAGCCCGCCGACGGCGACGAGATCGACGAGGTGGTCTGGCTGCCGGTGCGCGAGGCCCGCGAACGCCTCAGTTACCCCGCGGACGTCGCCCTGCTGGAGGAGTTCGCCCGCCTCCCGCTGCTCGCCACCCCCCTGGTGTTCGTCCGGCACGCCGCCGCGGGCAGCCGGGACGACTGGCCGGGCGACGACGAGCTGCGGCCGCTCGACGAGGCGGGCGAGGCCCAGGCCGAGACGCTCGCCCGGGTGCTGCGCGCCTACCGCCCGGCCGTGCTGGTGAGCTCCCCGAGCCGCCGCTGCGTGCAGACGCTCGCCCCGTACGCCCGCGGCGCCGGGCTGGAGATCCGGCGCGACGAGCGGTTCTCCGAGACCGGCTACGACGCCCGCGAGACCCTTGCGGCCGCCCTCGGGCTGCTCGACGCGGACGAGCCCGCCGCGGTGTGCAGCCACGGCAAGGTGCTGCCCGAGCTGCTCGCCGCCGTGGCCGAGCAGCGCTTCCCCGAGGCCGGGCGCCTCACCGACACCCACCTCGACAAGGGGGCGTTCGCCGTCGCCCACCACGCCGGCGGCCGGCTCACCGCCCTCGAGCGCTACGTGATCTGATCTCCCCGCGCCCTGACCCCGCCGCCGCGGCCCGCCCGCGCGCCGCGGTTCCGGCACCGCGCGCGCCGTGACCGGCGGCCGCCCGCACGGCCTGCCCGGCACCTCCTCCGCGACCGGATGTCACCGATCTTGTCTTGCCTTTCGCACTTTATCGGTCAATAGTTGCGATTAAACGTTCATGATCGGTCGGATATTCGATCGAACATGAACGGTTCGGACAAGGTCGGCCCGGCACTCGCCTGCATCGCTCGAGGTGACCATGAGACGCAACGTGACCGGACCCAGGCCACGGCGCGGCGCCCGGTGGCGGACCGCGGTGCGCCGCCTCGCCGCCGTGATGGCGGCCGCGACCGTCGCCGCGACCACCGCGGCCGGTGGCGCGGCGGCGGAGACCGCCGGCCGCGACCGGACGGTGACGGCCGGGAACGCGCGCTTCCAGGTGCTGTCCCCCACGCTGATCCGGACCGAGTACGCCGACGACGGCCGGTTCGTCGACAAGCCCACGTTCAACGTGGTCGGCCGGGACGCGTTCCCGCGGCCGAAGTTCACTGCGACGCAGGCGGACGGCTGGCTCACCATCAAGACGAGCGCGCTCACGCTGCGCTACCGGCTCGGCTCGGGCCCGTTCGGCCCGGAGAACCTCACCGTGAGCCTCACCGCCGGGCGCACCCCGGTGACCGCCACCCCGTGGCGGCGGGTCGTCTGCGACGTGGGCGCGCTGTGCGAGGCCGAGAGCCAGCCGCACACCGGGCTCGCGGTCGCCACCGACCACGCCGGGTACACCGGCACCGGCTTCCTCGCCGGGTTCGAGGCGGTCGGGGACACGCTCACCGCCGAGGTGACCGTCGATGCGGCCGGGACGTACCGGTTCGTCGTGCGGTACGCCAACGCCGTCGGCGGCGACGGGCGGCACACCGCACGCACGCTCAGCCTCACGGTGGACGGCGGCGCGGCCCGCACGATCACGCTGCCGACCACCCCGGACTGGGACACCTGGGCCGTGGCAACGGCCGACCTGGAGCTCGACGCCGGGCGGCACCTGATCGCCCTCACCCGCACGGCCGACGACTCCGGCCACGTCAACGTGGACAGCGTGGCGCTGACCCCGCCGGGCGCCGAGTACCCGCCGGTCTCCGCCACCGCGATCGCGTCCTGCCGGTACGGCACGAGCTGTGAGGCCGAGTCCGGCCGGGTGACCGGCTCCGGGAAGATCGCCGCCGACCACAAGGGCTTCGCGGGCACCGGGTTCGTCGCCGAGCTGCACCAGGGGGCGAGCCTCACCGCCCGCGTGACCGACGTGCCCGCCGACGGCACCTACCTGCTGCACGTGCGGTACGCCAACGGCACCGGGGCCGACGGGCGGCACCAGGACCGCACCGCCACGGTCACCGCAGGCGACGACACCCGGGAGATCACCTTCCCGAAGACGGACGACTGGTCCACGTGGCGCACGGTCTCCGTCCCGGTCCCGCTCAAGGCCGGCACGAACGAGATCACCCTCGGCTGCCCGGAGGCGGCGAGCTGCCACGTCAACCCGGACACGATCGCGGTGACCGCCGCGGGCGCGGCCGCGCCGCCGCCGCACCTCGCGCTCGGCGGCTACCGCCGCAGCCTCGACGGCGTGGACGGCGACCAGGGCGACCCGCCCGCCACCCCGGGCCTGCTCCACCGGGACGGCTGGTACCTGCTCGACGACACCCACTCCGCGCTGTTCGACCCGTCCCGCGGCACGGTCACGCCGCGGCCGGGCCACGGCGGCCGGCCGTACCAGGACGGGTACGTGTTCGGCTACGGCCTCGACTACAAGCGCGGCCTGTCCGAGCTCGCCACGCTGACCGGGCCGCCCGCGCTGCTGCCGCAGTGGGCGTACGGGGTGTGGTTCTCCCAGTACTTCGACCGCACCGACGAGGACTTCCGCAGGCTCGTGGCCCGGTTCCGCGCCGAGGGCGTGCCGCTCGACGTGCTCGTGGTGGACACCGACTTCAAGGCGCCGAACACGTGGAGCGGCTGGCAGATCGACACGGCCAAGTTCCCCGACCCGAAGGCGTTCTTCGCCTGGGCGAGGTCGCAGGGCCTGCACACCGTGCTCAACATCCACCCGAGCATCCTCGGCGACGACCCGAAGTTCGCCCGGGCGCAGCAGACCGCGAAGGGCAGGCTGCAGCGGGGCGGCTGCCCGGCCGGGCCGGACTGCCACGTCTTCGACTGGGGCGACCCCGACCAGCTCAAGGCGTACCTCGACCTGCACGCCGAGATGGAGAAGCAGGGCACCGACTTCTGGTGGCTCGACTGGTGCTGTGACGCCTCGCGGTCCTCGCTCGCCGGGGTGACCCCCGACGCGTGGATCAACCACCACTACGCCCGCCGGGCCGACCGGCTCATCGGCCGCGGCTTCGTGCTCTCCCGCGCCTACGGCTCGCTGCAGTCCGGGCCGTACGCCGGGCCGGCGGGCCTGCCCACCGGCCCGTGGGCGGAGAAGCGCAACACGGTGCACTTCACCGGCGACAGCACCGGCAGCTGGGGTACCCTGCGGTACGCCGCCGGCGCCACCCCGGCCGAGTCCGCCGCCACCGGCATGGCCGCGATCAGCCACGACATCGGCGGCCACAACGACCCCGGGAACCTGCGCGGCTCCGAGCGGTACAAGGTCGGAGACGAGATCCGGTACACCACCAAGCTCCCCGACGACCTGTACGCCCGCTGGGTGCAGCTCGGCACCTTCCAGCCGATCGACCGGCTGCACAGCAACCACGGCGACCGGCTGCCCTGGCAGTACGGCCCGGCGGCGAACGCCTCGGCCAAGAGGTTCCTCAACCTGCGCGAGCGGCTGGTGCCGTACACCTACACGCTCGCCCGGGAGGCGCACGCCACCGGCGTGCCGATCGTGCGGCCGATGTACCTGGAGTACCCGGACCAGGAGCAGGCCTACGCCACCGCGGACACCCAGTACCTGTACGGCCCGGACCTGCTCGTCGCCCCGGTGACCCGGCCGGGCGAGCAGGCCTCGGTCACGGTCTGGTTCCCGCCGGGCGCCGAGTGGACCGACATCTTCACCGGCCGCACCTACCCGGGCGGCACCACGCACACCGTGACCAGCGGCCTCGACACGATGCCGGTCTTCCTCAAGTCGGGCGGCATCCTCGTCACCCGGACCGGCGACGTCGCGAACCACGCGCAGCACCCGCTGACCGAGGCGACGGTCACCGTCGGCCTCGGCTCCCCCGGCTCGTTCACCCTGCAGGAGGACGACGGCGCGCCCGCCGGGCGGCTGAAGAGCCTCACCACCCGGATCGACTACACCCGGGACGGGGCGGTGCACCGGGTGCGCATCGGCCCGGCCAAGGGCGCCTACCGCGGGCAGCCGACCACCCGCGAGTGGACCCTGTCGCTGCGCAACGCCGCGCCGCCGTCCGCCGTGACCGTCGACAACGCCGCGCTGCGGCCCGGCTCGTACCGCTATGACGCCGCGAGCCGCACCCTCACCGTGACCCTCCCCCGCCGCCCCGTCCACCAGCCGGTCACCGTCACCGTGCGGTGACCCGTCCCGCGGCGGCGCCCTGCCCGGACCGCCCCAGGGCCGCCCTGGAGCGGTCCGGCCCGCTTTCCGGGCACCGGCGGCCCTCGGATTCGGCCGGGAAAAATCGGTGGACACGCCCGATAGCGTGGGGTCCATGGGCGTTGTGGATGTCGAGCGGTTCGTCGCCGACGGGTTCGTCAAGCTGGAGGCGTCCGTGCCGCGCGAGGTGGCGGACGCGGCCCGGGAGCTGCTGTGGCGGCGGATCGGGCTGTCGCCGGACGACCCGGACGGCTGGACGCAGCCGGTGGTGTGGGCGTCGGACACGACCGGCGAGGGGCCGTTCGGCGAGATCGCCCGCAGCCCGCGGCTCGCGCAGGCGCTCGACGAGATCTGCGGGGTCGGCGGGTGGCGGCCGCGCGGCGCGCTCGGCACGATCCCGATCCGGTTCCCGCGGGTGCCGCCCGCCGACGACCGCGGCTGGCACATCGATCTCAACATCGCGATGCCGGACGGCTCCTTCCGGTGCGGCGCGCGTTCGCACACGATGCTGCTGCTCACCCTGCTGTCCGAGGTGGGCCCGGACGACGCGCCGACCCGGATCCGGGTGGGGTCGCACCGGGACGCGTTCCGGGTGCTGGGCGAGGAGGTGATGGACGCGTTCGAGGCCGGGCCGCTGCTCGACGAGGCGAGCGCGCACCGGCCGGTCGCGTACGCCACCGGCGCGCCGGGCGACGTGTACCTGGTGCACCCGCTCACCGTGCACGCCGCCGACGAGCACCGGGGCACCGAGCCGCGGTTCATGGCCCAGGGGCCGGTGTTCCTCACCCGGCCGCTCAGCCCGGACGGCGACACCGCGCTCGCCCGGGCGATCGCCGGCTGAGCCCGCCGTACCCCCTGGTGAGGGGCGTCACGCTTCCCTCCGCCCGTGGCGGGTAACCGCCTGGTACGGCGAACAGGAGAGGGAAGCCATGAAGCTGCATACCGACATTCCGACCCGGTCCGACATCGACGCGCTGATGCGGACCCGGTTGCCCTGGTGCGTGTCGCTCTACCTCCCCACCTCACCGGAGTCGCTGGGCGAGGCCGAACGCATCGACCTGGGGAACCTCACCCGCGAGGCGTTCGACCGGATGCGCGCGCTCGGCGCGGACAAGGACGAGATCGCGGGCGTGGAGGAGCAGATCGCCGCGCTCGCGGACGACGACCTCTTCTGGCGCCACCAGGCCCGGACGCTCGCGCTGTTCGCCACGGTGTCGTCGCTGGTGACGTTCCGGCTGCCGAACCGGCTGGCCCGGCAGGCGGTCGTGGCCGACCGGTTCTACGTCAAGCCGCTGCTGCGCGCGGTCACGTTCCCGCAGACCGCGTTCGTGCTCGCGCTGTCGCAGAACTCGGTGCGGATGCTGCAGATCCTGCCCGACCTGCCGCTGCAGACCATCACGGTGCCGGGCATGCCGACCGACCTGGAGAGCTCGGTCGGCACCGGCACGGTCGCCGACCACGCGGCGGTGCACCGGTTGAAGGGCGCCGAGGGCAAGAAGGTGCGGGTACGGCAGTTCGCCCGGCTGGTCAACGACGCGGTACGGCACGTGCTGCCGGAGCGGGGCGTGCCGCTGATCCTCGCCGCGGCCGAGCCGCTCGACGGCGCCTTCCGGGCGGTCTGCCGCTACCCCGACCTGGTGCCGATCACGATCCCGCTCAGCCCGGAGCCGCTCGGCGACGACGTGCTGCTCAAGGACGCCCGCGAGGTGCTCGACCGGTACCACGCCGACCAGCTGCGCGCGCTGCACGAGCTGTTCGAGGAGCGGTACGCGCGGGGCCGTACCGTCACCGACATCGCGGACGCGGCGCGGCTCGCCACGATGGGCGCGATCGAAGCGATCTTCTTCGACATGGACGCGGTGGTGCCGGGGCACGTCGACGAGCAGACCGGCGCGGTGAAGTTCGCCGACGCGATGGAGGGCCCGGCCTACAGCGTGCTGGACGAGATCGTGAGCCGGGTGTGGCTCACCGGCGGCCGGGTGTACGCGCTGCGCCGCCCGGACGTGCCGGGCGGCGGCGACCTCGCCGCGATCCTGCGCTACACGCCGATCTGAGCGAGCCCGCGGGCGGCCTCGCGCCAGACGCGGGGGAACTCGGCCTGGTCGCGTTCGGCCGCGGCGCGCTCCAGGCCGGCGAGCACCCCGTAGGTGAAGGTGTCCTCCCCGGCCCGGCGGGCGGCCTCGGCCGCCTCGGCGAGCACCGCCTGGGCGGCGACGGCGTCCTGGTAGCGGCCGAGCGCCTCCTGGATCGCCTCGGCCTGCCGGGCGAGGTCGGCGAACTCCGCGCCGAGGGCGGGGGCGAGCGCCTCGGCCGTGTAGCGGGCGCGCTTGGCCGCCTTGCGCACGTCGTGCATGGCGGCCTCGCGGGCCCGCGGATCGTCGAGCGCCTGCGCCGCCGCGTACAGCCGGCCGAGTCGCCGCAGGCAGCGGTCGGCGGCGGCGCGCAGCGGCTTGTCCGGCCGCTTCGCGGCGAGCGGGGTGAACGGCGGGTCGGCGAGCAGCGCGTCGAGGGCATCGAGCAGGGCGGCGTACCGCTCCCCGTCGAGCACCTCGCGGATCCCGTCGTAGGCGGCGCGCTCCCGGGCCGCCAGGTCGGCGCCGAGCCGGGTGCGCACCGGGCCGACGATCATCTCGGCGGGGAGCCGGTCGAGATGGGCGGCGAACCGGGCCCGGGTCACCTCGAGGTCGCGGGCCTCGCTGAGCGCCCGGCCGAGCCACCGCAGCTCCTGCCGGAGGTGCTCGGTGCCCGTGATGATCTTCTTGAAGGACGTGAGCGCGCTGCGCAGGCGGCGGCAGGCCACCCGCATCCGGTGAACGGCGTCCTCCTCGGCCCGCCGTACCCGGGGATCCTGGGCGAGCAGCGCGGACACCTGGGCCGCGAGGTAGCCGAGCACGACCGCGCCCGCGGTGCCCGGCCGGGTGGCCGCGGCCCCGGGCGGCGCGGGCAGTCGGCCGTCGAGCAGCCGGGCGAGCTTGCTGCCCGTGCGGGCGGGGGCCGCACCGGCCTTGCGCAGCCGCCGGCCGACCCGCTTGAGCAGGTCCCGGCCGCCCGTGACGAGCTCGGCCTCGACCTCGCGCCACCGCACGGCCGTCTCCTGCTCGCCGAGCACGGTGCCCTTCACCCGGTCGTCGGCGATCTCCAGCAGCACGGCGCCGGTCCCGTCGAGCAGGTGGGTGACGCTGCGCTTGGTCTCGAGCCGGGCGACGGGGACGAGCTCGGCGCCCCGGGTGTAGGCGCGGACCAGGCCGGCGAGCTCCGCCGGGACGATCTTGGCGCTGCGGGTGAGCGGGTGGGTGATCTCGCTGCGCACGCCCTTGGCCTTGGGCAGCTTCAGGTGCCAGCCGGGGTCGGCGCCGCCGCGCCGCCGCCGCAGGGTGACGCCGCGGGCGGCGAGCCGGAGATCTGGGGTGTCGAAGTAGACGGCGACGAGCTCGTAACTCTTGGGACCGGCGACCTCCGCGCAGCCGGGGACGTCCGCGAGATCCGGGAGCATGAACTCGGCCGGGACGTCGAACTTGTCCTCGATCTCCGTCGCCACGGCGCATCCCCTTTTCGGTCGACCGGCGGTCAGGTGGACATGTCGTCAAATCTACGTTCCCGGGGCTGGCCGCGCGTTTTCAGCGCTTGTGCGCGACGACGAAAATCCGCCGGAACGGGAAAGGCGTGCCGTACGGCTCGCGCGGATAGGCCCGGCCGAGCACGCGGGCGCAGTCGGCGAGGAAATCGCCGCGGCGCTCGGGGGCGAGCCGGTCGAGCAGCGGGCGCAGGGTGGTGCCGGTCAGCCAGTTCAGCACCGCGTTCTCGCCGGGCAGCACGTGGATGTAGGCGGTCTCCCAGGCGTCCACGGCGCACCCGGCCTCGGCGAGGATGCCGAGGTACTCCTCGGGGTCGCCGACCGGCGCCTCGGCGAGCACCGCGGCGGCCACGTCGCCGAGCTCGTCGCGCCAGGTGGTACGGCACAGCTCGCGGACGAGCACGTGGCTCGGGGCGTCGAAGTTGCCGGGCACCTGGAAGGCGAGCCAGCCGCCCGGGGCGAGCGCGTCGACCCAGGTGGGCAGCAGGCGGCGGTGCTCGGGGACCCAGTGCAGCACCGCGTTGGAGACGAGCACGTCGACCGGGCGGGACGGGCGCCAGGCGCGCAGGTCGAGCTCCTCGAAGACGAGCGTGCCGATGCCCGCGGCGCGGGCGGTCTCCTGCGCCCGGGCGATCATCGCCCGGGACGCGTCGAGGCCGTGCACGGTCGCGTTCGGCCAGCGCGCGGCGAGCGTGGCGGTGAGCTCGCCGGTGCCGCAGCCGAGGTCGACCACGTAGGCGGGGTCGGTGGCGCGCACCCGGGCGAGCAGCTCGAAGAACGGCCGGGCACGCTCGTCCGCGTACCGCCCGTAGGCGTCCGGGTCCCAGATATCTCTCGACATCGAGACGAGGATAGGCGCGTGAGATATCTCGACGTCAAGAGAGTTACACTGGTGACGTGGTGGAACGCAGCGGCGGGGCGGGTCAGGGCGCGCAGGACACGGGCAGGACCGGCGGCGCGGGCTCCGGGCGGCCGGTCGTCGAGGACGAGGTCGACCGGCTGGTCCGGGCCTGGCGCAAGGAGCGGCCGGACCTCGACGTGAGCCCGCTGCACGTGCTCAGCCGGGTGTCCCGGCTCGCCAAGCACCTCGACCGGGCGCGCCGGGCCGCGTTCGCCGAGCACGGGCTGGAGCCGTGGGAGTTCGACGTGCTCACCGCGCTGCGCCGGTCGGGCGCGCCGTACGAGCTGAGCCCCGGCCAGCTGCTGCGGGCCACGCTCGTCACCTCGGGCACGATGACGAACCGCATCGACCGGCTCGCCGCGGCCGGGCTGGTACGGCGCCGCCCGGACCCGGAGGACCGCCGCGGGGTGCTCGTCTCGCTCACCGAGGAGGGCATGGCCCGCGTCGACGCGGCCCTCGCCGACCTGCTGCGCCGCGAGCGCGAGCTGCTCGCCGGGCTCGACCAGGAGGCCCAGCGCACGCTCGCCGACCACCTGCGCACGCTGCTCGCGCCGTTCGACTCCGACCGGTAGCTCAGACCGTGCCCGGGGCGCGGGCGGACGCCGCCGGGCACGATCGCCCCGGGGCGGCGCCCGCGCGGGCTCACTCGCCGATGCGCTCGGCGAGCTCCAGCCACTCGGTCTCGATCGCCTCCCGCTGCGCCTGGATCTCCTTGAGCTCGGCGTCGAGCTCGGCGAGCCGGGTGTAGTCGCCCGCGGCCTCGGCCATCGCCTCGTGCAGCCGGGACTCCTGCTCGCCGAGCCGTTCCAGGCGGCGCTCCAGCCGGGCGAGCTCCTTCTGCGCCTCGCGCAGCTCCTTCGCCGGCAGGCCGGACCGCGTCACGGGCTTCGCCTTGCCGGCTCCCTTGTCGGCCGCCTTGTCCGCGCTCTTGCCGGCCTGCGCGGCCGACCGGGCGGCCTCGGCGGCGCGGGCGGTGACCGCGGTCCCGGAGGCGCGGCGGGCGAGGTAGTCGTCGACGCCGCCGGGCAGCAGGGAGAGCCGGCCGTCCCCGAGCAGGGCGACGCAGCGGTCGGTGACCCGCTCGAGGAAGTAGCGGTCGTGGCTCACCACGACGAGCGTGCCCGCCCAGCCGTCGAGCAGGTCCTCCAGCTCGTTGAGCGTCTCGATGTCGAGGTCGTTGGTGGGCTCGTCGAGCAGCAGCACGTTCGGGTCGTCCATGAGCAGGCGCAGCAGCTGCAGCCGCCGCCGCTCGCCGCCGGACAGGTCGCGGACGAGCTTCCACTGGGCCTCGCCGCGGAAGCCGAGCCGCTCCAGCAGCTGGGAGGCGGTCCACTCGCGCTTGCCGATCCGCACGTACCGGCGGACCTCCTCCACGGCGGTGAGCACCCGCTGGTCCGGGTCGAGCTCGGCGAGATCCTGAGACAGGTACGCCAGGCGGACCGTCTTGCCGCGCACCACCCGGCCGGAGTCGGGGGCCACCTGCCCGGCGAGCAGCCGCAGCACCGTGGACTTGCCCGAGCCGTTCACGCCGATCAGCCCGATGCGGTCGCCGGGCCCGAGCTGCCAGGTGCAGTCGCGCAGCACGAGCGGGCCGGCGCCGGGGCCGCCCGCGTGCAGGGTGACCCGCTCCAGGTCGTAGACGGTCTTGCCGAGCCGGGCGGACGCGAACGCCATGAGCTCGACGGTGTCGCGCGGCGGCGGCTCGTTCGCGATGAGCGCCTGCGCCGCCTCGACCCGGAACTTCGGCTTGGAGGTGCGGGCCGGCGGGCCGCGGCGCAGCCAGGCGATCTCCTTGCGGAGCAGGTTCTGGCGGCGCTCCTCGGCGGCGGCCGCGAGCCGCGCCCGCTCCGCCTTCGCCAGCACGTACGCGGCGTACCCGCCCTCGTACCGGTGGACGTCGCCGTCCACGACCTCCCAGGTGCGGGTGCACACCGCATCCAGGAACCACCGGTCGTGGGTGACCACGACCACCGCGCAGCGGCGCGCCACCAGGTGCCGGGCGAGCCAGTCGATCGCCTCGATGTCGAGGTGGTTGGTCGGCTCGTCGAGGATGATCAGGTCGTGTTCGCCGACGAGCAGCCGGGCGAGCGCGACGCGGCGCCGCTCCCCGCCGGACAGCGGGCCCACCTGCGCCGACAGGTCGACGTCGGGGAGCAGGTTGGCGAGGATGTCGCGGATCCGGGCGTCGCCCGCCCACTCGTGCTCGGCCCGCCCGCCGAGGACGAGCTCGCCCACGGTCCGCTCCGGGTCGAGCTCGTCGCGCTGGGCGAGGAAGCCGATGCGCGCCCCGCGGGCGTGGGTCACCCGGCCGGAGTCGGGCTCCAGCACCCCGGCGAGGACGGAGATGAGGGTGGTCTTGCCGCCGCCGTTGCGGCCCACCACCCCGATGCGGTCACCCTCCGCGACGCCGAGGGACACCTCGTTGAGCAGCGGCTTGGGCCCGTAGGCGAGGGTGACCGACTCCAGATTGACCAGATTCATCGTCAGGTAAGGCTATCGGCGGCGGGGAAGGCCGCGCACCAGGCGGCCTCGTCCGGGTAGCGGCCGTCGTCGACGACCCGCGGCCCCGGGGCCGGGCCGGTGGCGTGGATCGCGACGTGGCCCGCCTCGGCGAGCGCCTTGCACAGCGCGGCCGCGTGCGCGCCGTCCGCGGCGAGGAAGGCGCAGGTGGGGCCGGAGCCGGAGACGAGGGCGCCGAGCGCGCCGAGCTCACGGCCGGTGCGCAGCGTCGCCTCGAGCGCGGGATCGAGCCGGAGCGCGGCGGGCTGCAGGTCGTTGGCGAGCGCCCGGCCCAGCGCGGGGGCGTCGCCCCGCTCGAGCGCGCTGATGAGCTCCGCCTCCACCCGCGGCGGGACCGGCCGCCACCCGGTCTCCGCACGGATGCGGTCGCACTCGGCGTACACCGCGGGGGTGGACAGCCCGCCCTCGGCCGGGACGAGCACCCAGTCGAACGTGTGCCCGGTGGAGAGGGTCTCGAGCCGCTCGCCCCGCCCGCTGCCGAGCGCGACGCCGCCGCGCACCGCGAACGGCACGTCGCTGCCGAGCTCGGCGCCGAGCTCCTCGAGGGTGTCGCGGCCGAGGTTCAGGTTCCACAGGCGGTCGCAGGCGACGAGCGCGGCGGCGGCGTCGGCGCTGCCGCCGGCCATGCCCCCGGCGACCGGGATGCGCTTGTCGATCCGCAGGTGCGCGCCGGCCGGGACGCCCGCGCGTTCGGCGAGCAGCCGCGCCGCCCGGACCGCGAGGTTGCCCTCGTCGACCGGGACGAGCTCCGCCTGGCGGCCGGTGACCTCGACGGTCAGCCCGTCCGCGGCGCTCGCCCGCAGCCGGTCACAGATCGCGACCGCGAAGTACACGGTGAGCACCTCGTGGTAGCCGTCCGCGCGCACCGGGCCCACGGCGAGCCGCAGGTTGATCTTCGCGGGTGCCTCGACGGTCACGTATCTCGTGTCCGACCTGCTCTCCGACCTGCTCTCCGACGTGCTATCCGACGTGCTATCCGACACTGTCTCTCCCTCGCGACGCCGGCATCCGATCCTAGAGCCCGTCGCGACCCGCCCTCGCCGGGACGCGGGCCGTACGGCCGGCCGCGAGATCTGAGCGAACGACTGTTTTGCCCTAGAAATTGCTATTCCATCGCTATTTGTCGTCTTTAGTGATGGCTATTCCGTACAGCCCTATGCGTTTCGGGTGGAGGGGTCGATTCGCTGTCGGTACGGTTACCCGTCGGGGGTTCTCGGGTGGACGGGAAGGGGACTTCCATCGACGGCCACGACTCGACGGCGCAACCATTACGTCCGGGCGACCCGGAAAGGCTGGGACCGTACCGGCTGCGCGGCCGCCTCGGCGAAGGCGGAATGGGCACGGTCTATCTCGCGGGGGACGAGAACGGGCGTCCGGTCGCGGTGAAGGTCGTCCGCGAGGTGCACACCCGGCGGGAGGGGTTCGCCGAGCGGTTCCACGCCGAGGTGATGAGCGCCCGGCGGGTGTCGTCGTTCTGCACCTCCCGGGTGCTCGACGACGGGGTGGCCGAGGACGGCCGGCCGTACCTGGTCACCGAGTACATCCCGGGGATCTCCCTCGCCGAGCGGATCCAGCGGTCGGGGCCGCTGGACGCGGTGTCGCTGCACGGGGTCGCGTTCGGGGTGGCCGCGGCGCTCGCGGCGATCCACGCGGCCGGGGTGGTGCACCTCGACCTGAAGCCGGCGAACGTGATCCTCTCCCCGCTCGGGCCGCGGATCATCGACTTCGGGGTGGCGCGGGCGCTCGACGACCCGTCCGGGGAGTTCGTGCTCGTCGGCACGCCCGGCTGGTGGGCCCCGGAGCAGGTCGCGGGCGGCGAGGTGACCTCGGCGGCGGACATCTTCGCCTGGGGCTGCCTGGTCGCGTACGCGGGGACCGGACGCCACCCGTTCGGGGAGGGCGACGCCGAGACCATGGCCGAGCGGGTCAGCCACCACGACCCGGAGATCGGCCCGCTGCCGCCGCCGCTCGACCACCTGGTACGGCGGGCGCTCGACCGCGACCCGGACCGGCGGCCCACCGCGCGGGACCTGTTGCTGCGGCTCGTCGAGCCCGGGGACGCGGCGCCCGCGGCCGGGCCGGCCGATCGGGCGGCCGGGGAGCCCGCCTTCCCCGCGCCGGCACCGGCCGGGCCACCGCCGCCGCCGCCGGACATCACGGCCACCGATCCCGGCCCGAACTGGCTACGCGGCCCGGGAACCGCCGCCGGGTACGCGGACACCCCCGCCGCCGGCCTTCCGGACGCCGGGGGGACGGCGACGGAGGGCACCGCCGACACGGACGCGTACGGCGTGCCCGGCCCCGCCGAGGTGGACGGGCTCGGCACGGCGGGCACCACCGGGGGCATCGGCGCGCGACGGCCCGCGGCGATGGCCGCCTCGGCCGTGCCCGCCGAGCGGGTACCGGCCGCCGCGGGGCGTGACATGGCCGGGCCGGCGCCAGCGACGCCCCCGCCTCCCCAAGCCGCGCCCGCGGTCGCCGCGGAGCCCGAGGCCGAGCGGGACGCCGCCGAGGCGGACGCGGCGGCGGGCGAGGGCGACGGGAGGCCGGCGCGCTCCGGGCCCGGCCGCGGGCTGCGGGCCGCGCGGGCGGCGCTGCTCGTGACGCTCGCGGTGACCGTCACGCTGATGGTCGCGTCCCGGATCGACCACAGCGAGCGGCCGGACTCGCTCGACGTGCTGGACAAGCCCGCCCGGGTCACCGACATCGGGCGCCGCATCCCGCTCGCGGCCACCTACCACGGCCCGCAGCTCGTCGTGGAGAAGCCGGAGTGCGGCTACCGGAACTTCACCGGCGGCGTGCTCAACCCGGACCGGCAGACCTGCCGCATCCGCATGACGCTGGTGAACATGGGGGCCGAGGAGGCGCCGCTCGCCGGGGAGCTCCCCGTCCTCGTCGACGACCTGGGGCAGCGGCACCGGCCGCACTACCCGGGGCGGGTGCCCACCGTGATCGAGCCGGGGGCGCGACTGATGCTCACCGTGAGCTACGGCCTGGCGAACACCGCGTTCCCCCGCATGCTGGTCGGCCGGTTCACGCCCGGCGGCGAGACGATCCGGGTGCGGCTGTGAGGGCGGTGGGCGCGCTGGCGGCCGCGCTCCTCCTCGCCGCCACGACCGGTGCCGACGCGGGCGTGCCGCAGCCGTCGCGGGCGGCCACCCCGGCGGGGGCGGTGCCGGTGGCGGACCGGGCGGAGAGCGCGGCGCGGCTGGGGTGCGAGCGGCGGACCGGGGCCGACTACAACGGCGACGGGTACCCGGACCTCGCGGTGGGCGACCCGAACGCGCACGTCCGCAGGCCCGGCGCCGGGTCGGTGCACGTGCTGCTCGGCACCGAGGCGGGCCTCCCGCGGGTCGACGCGGCCGACGCGCTGCTGACCAGCGCGCGGGCGCCCGCGGCGCTGCGCCTGGCGGACGTGGACGGGGACGGCTGCGCGGACCTGGTGGTGGGCAGCCCGCACGCCGAGCGGAACCGTGCGGTGATCTACTGGGGCGCGCGCGGCGCCCGGCCGACGTTCGCCCAGGTCGACGCCACAGCCCTCGCCGTCGCCGCGGGCGCGGGCGCGAACGTCGGCTGGTCGGTGGCCGCGGCCGAGGGCGTGGTGGCGGTCGGCGCCCCGGGCGAGGACGTGGCCGGGGTGCGCCGCGCGGGCGCGGTCCACGTGTTCACCGTCGGGCCGGGCCGCAAGGTGACCGAGCGGCTGCGGATCACCCAGGAGACGCCGGGCGTGCCGGGGGTCGCCGAGCCGGGCGACATGTTCGGCTGGTCGCTCGCGCTCGGGCGGCTCGGCGGCGACCCCGACGCGCTCGACCTGGTGATCGGCGCGCCGTACGAGGACATCGAGGCGGGCGCCGGGCGCGACGCGGGCGCGATCACGATCGTCTACGACGTGACCGCACGCCGCGGCGGCGGCAGGCTGCGCGGCGTGAGCCGCCACCTCGCCGCGGCGGACGACGGGCTGACCGACCGCGCGGGCGACCGGTTCGGCTACGCGCTCGCCTACGGCGAGTGGGGCGGCCTGGCCCACCTCGCGGTGAGCGCCCCGGGCGCGGACGTGGCCGGGGCCGCCGACGCCGGCGCGGTCCGGCTCTACGAGGCCGGCGGGAAGGCCGGGCCGCGCGCGGTGCGCCTGCTGCGCCAGGGGGCGGGCGGGCTCCCGGACGCGCCCGAGGAGGGCGACGAGTTCGGCCACGCGCTGGGGTTCGCGGGCGGGAACGTGCTCGTCGGCGCGCCGTTCGAGGACGTGCGCGGGGTGCCGGAGGCGGGCGCGGTGACGGTCGTGCCCCTCGACGGCGGCCCCGGCTCGTTCGTCACCGAGGGGCGGGTGCGCCTCCAGGCCTACGACCACTTCGGCTGGTCGGTGACGGGCGTCGGCGAGGAGTGGATGGCGGTCGGCGTGCCCGACGAGCAGGCCACGCACGGCGGCGCGGTCGCGCTCATCCGGCTGCTGGGCGACGGCGTCCACCGGGACGTGCACCTGCTGGCGCCGGGCTACAAGGGCATCCCCCACCTCCCGCACGCCGGTGGGCTGCCCCGCCCGCGCGAGATCGGCGCATCCGTGGACTTCGGCGCCGTCGTGGCCGGGTGACCGGCGACCGGCGGCGAGGCCCCCGGGCGGCGGACGTCTTCGCCCAGGCTGCCTCGTGGCGTACGCGGCGAGCCGGCACCCACCCCTTCGGGAGGGGCGACCCGCGAGCCGAGCGCGTGGCCTGCTCGTCGGACGCGCCGCCCCCGCCCCGGCCACCTGCCCGGGCCGCTCGGCCACCGGGTGCGCCGCGCCCTCTCCCGCGCCCCGGCGCCGCGGCCGGCCCGCCCGGGCTCGTGCACGCCCTCTGCCTGCGCTCACCGCCGGAGACGGGCCGTTGGGCGAAACGGACGGGAACCCGCGGCCGGAGGGGCAGTTCTGACATGATGGGACGAAAACCGGCAGGAGGAGAACGCGATGTCCCGTTTCCCGGACACCCCGGCTGCGAGCGCGCAGCCCGCGGTCCGGCGCACCCCCTCGACCAGGAGGAGCGGATCCGGGCGGAGGCGAACTTCGTCCCCTTGGTCGCCCAGCACCTCGTCGAGAGCGGGCGGTTCCGGGTGAGCGCCGACACCCCGGACATGGTGGAGCTGTTCCAGGCGGTCGCCCGCCGGGTCGGCGAGATGCTGCGCCGCCCCGTGGTCAGCTACGCCGACGGCCGCAAGATCACCATCACCTTCGCCCCGCAGGACGCGCTCGGCCGGCCCGTCGGCACCCCCTAGGCGCGGCTATCGCGGCTCCGTCCTGACCTGCGGCAGGTCGAGGCGTTCGGCGCGGCGCTGCAGCAGGTACCGCCGGTGGCGCTTCCACTCCACCTCGCGGACCAGGGTGAAGCCCTGGCTGCGGTAGTAACGGAGCAGCCCGGGCTCCAGGCAGTCGCGCCGGACCCAGCGGGCACCCTGCTCGGCCGCCCGGTTCACCGCCCACCACGCGATCAGCGTCCCCGGTTTCCACCGCCGGAAGCCGGGGTGGGTAACCGTGGTGGAGAGGTAGAAGGCGGGTTCGGCTCGCTCCGCGGCGGTCCACCACGGCGCGCCCTGGGGCTGTACCGTGGTCCGGCCGACCATGCGGCCGTCCTCGTCCTCCATCACCCACACGTCCCCGTACGGGTTGTCGCACATGGCGACCAGGTCGTCCGCGCTGGGCCGCCAGCTCGGTATGCCGCGCAGTTCCATCCATTCGCAGCGGGCGAGGAGCAGCTCGGCGAAGGCCTCGCGGTCACCGGGCCGGGCGCATCACGAACATAGCGGCCCCGCCCGGTCAGGCCCGGCCCCGGCCGGCCGTGCGGGCGGCCTCGGCGATCCGGGCGAAGTCGGCGATCTCGAGCTGCTCGCCCCGGACGGCCGGGTCGATCCCGGCGGCCTTGAGGATCTCCTCGGCGCGGGCGGCGCCGCCCGCCCAGCCGGCGAGGGCGGCGCGGAGGGTCTTACGGCGCTGGGCGAAGGCGGCGTCGACGACGGCGAACACCTCCTCGCGGGTGGCCGCGGTCGTGGGCGGGTCGCGGCGGGCGAGGGCGACCAGCCCGGAGTCGACGTTGGGCACCGGCCAGAACACGGTGCGGCCGACCGGCCCGGCCTTGCGCACCTCGGCGTACCACGCGGTCTTCACCGAGGGCACGCCGTAGATCTTGGAGCCGGGGCGGGCGGCGAGGCGGTCGGCGACCTCGGCCTGCACCATGACGAGACCGCCGCGCAGCGTGGGCAGCACCTCCAGCAGGTGGAGCACGACCGGGACGGCCACGTTGTACGGCAGGTTGGCGACGAGCACGTCCGGGGCCTCGTCGAGGTCCTCGGGGCGCAGCCGCAGCGCGTCGGCGGTGATGACGGCCAGCCGGTCGGCCGCCTTGGGCATGCGTTCGGCCACGGTGTGCGGCAGCTGCCGGGCGAGCACCGGGTCGATCTCCACCGCGATCACCTTGCGCACCCGCTCCAGCAGGGCGAGGGTGAGCGAGCCCAGGCCGGGCCCCACCTCGATCACCACGTCGCCGGGGTCGAGCTCCGCGGTACGGACGATGCGGCGCACGGTGCCGCCGTCGATCACGAAGTTCTGGCCCAGCCGTTTCGTCGGCCGGAGAGCCAGCTTGTCGGCCAGACCCCGGATGTCCGCCGGGCCGAGCAGGCTCACCGCTTCTCGCCCCCCGTCTCTCCGCACAGCACCCCCCAAGTGTCTCGCACCCGGCGGGGCGCTCGGACCGTCCGCGCGGTACGGCGGGCCCGGCCGTACCCGGGACCGGGCGGGCGGCCACGGCGGCGACGGCGCGATCACGGGCGAGGCGGCGGCGCGGCGGTCACTCGAAGAGCCGGGCCCCGCAGTTCGGCCACTGCCGCTGCCAGCGGCCCTGCACCTTCTGGTAGAGGAGCTGGGCCCGGTAGGTCTGCTCCTCGGCGGGCCAGTCCACCGGGGTCTTGCGGCCGCCGACCGCGCGCCACATCTCCAGGCTGATCGCGTACATGCCGAAGTTGGTGCCCGCCGGGTCGACCGCGCGCGGGTCGCCGCCGGTCTCGCACTTCGCGAGAGCGTTCCAGTTGAGCCGCGCGACCTCCGGCCGGATCCGCTCGGTGCGCGGCGGGGTCCGCGGGAGGATATGGACGACCTGCCCGTCCTCGGGGAAGGCGGACAGCTTGGGCCGGACCCGCTCACCCTTACGGACGGTGATGCCGTTGCGCTCCAGCGCCTCGCGGATCGTGCGGGCGGTGGTGGTCATGCGGATGCGCCGCCCGTTCCTGATCACCTCGATCTTGCGGATCGTCGTGACGTCGAGCCGGAGGCCGGTGACGGGGATCTGCCGCATCACCGACGTCGACAGCTTGACGCGGGCGGGGTCGAGGTCGAGCTCCTTGAGGGCGTCGCCGACGTTGAGCGCCGTCACCGTGCGGACCGTGGTGCGGCCGTCCTTGACCAGGGTGAGCTTGCGGGCATGCCGTACCTCGATGCGCCCCTCGTCGGTGAGGGGCTCGGTGGGCTTCGGCGAGACGTAGTCGGCGGGACCGATCTTCACGTCGGCCCGCTCCAGCGCCTCGGCCACGGTGCCGGCGAAGGTGTGGATCTCGATCGGCTCGCCGTCCACCATGAGGTGGACCTCCTTGGCGACGCCGAACACGACGAACAGGCCGAGGGAGACACCGCCGACGAGCGATCCGGTGGCTCCGATAAGGATGGACGAGATACGGCGCGGCCGCCTCGGCCCGCTCTTCCCCTTGCGGGTCCGCGGCTTGGCGCCGCTCACCGTACGCGCAGGCTGTTTCCGGCGCCCCGAAGCACGGTCGGCGCGGCCTTCGGCCGGAGACGCGCCCCCGCTCGCCTGCGGTGGTTCAGGGGTGCGCGCGGGCGCGGGCTCCTTCGCCGGTGTGGCCGCCTGCTCGGACGCGGGCGCCGGATCCTCCGGTCGCCTGTCGCCCTCGCTCGCGGCCTGCGCAGCGGCACCGGGACGCCCCTGCGGCGCCGCGGCCTCTCGCTGCGCGGCCCGTGGGCCTGCCTGGGTGGCACGCGACGGACCCGGCACACCCTGCGGCGGCGTACCCCCCTGCGGCGCACCGCCCTCACGCGGCCCGGGCACCTGCGCGGCAGCAGTTTCGGCACCCGCCTTCGGCTGCTTCCCATCGTCACCGGCCGACGACGCGGCACCCGCTGGACGCCCCTGCGGCACGGCATCCCGCTGCGCAGGCCGCGACCCCGCCTGAGGCGCACGCGTCGAAACCGCTACACCCTGCGGCGGCGTACCACCCTGCGGCGCACCGGCCTCACGCATCGGACGATCCGCCTCCGGCCGACCACCACCGTGACCGGCAGAACGCCCCTGCGGCACGGCATCCCGCTGCACGGGCCGCGCCCCGGCCTGCGGTGCACGCGACGGACCCGCCACACCCTGCGGCGGCGTACCACCCTGCGGCGCACCCGCGCCGGCAACTCGCGCGGCGGCGGGCGCGGCACCCGCCTTCGGCCGACCGTCACCCTCACCGGCAGACGGCTTGGCACCGGCAGAACGCGCCTGAGGCACGCCGTCTCGCTGAGGCCGCGCCCCGGCCTGCGGGGCACGCGACGGACCCGGCACACCCTGTGGCGGCGTACCACCCTGCGGCGCACGCGGGCCGGAAACCCGCGCGGCGGCGGGCGCGGCACCCGCCTTCGGCCGACCGTCACCCTCACCGGCAGACGGCCCGCCACCCGCTAAACCTCCGGGCGGAGCCGTCCCTCGCTGCCCAGGCTGCGACCTCACCTGTGGGGCGCGCGATGGACCTGCCACCCCCTGCGGTGGCGTACCGCCCTGCGGTGCGGCGTCCCGCGGCCCGGAAGCCTGTGCGGCGGCAGGCGCAGCACCCGGGTTCGGCCGACGGCCACTCCCACCGGCAGCCGACCCGGCACCCGCTGGACGTCCCGGCGGAGCCGTACCACGCTGCACCGGGCGCGACCCGGCTTGAGACGCACGAGGCGGAGCCGGAACGCCCTGCGGCGGCGTACCACCCTGTGGCGCACCGGATTCACGTACTGGACGACGCGCCTCCGGCCGACCACCGCCTTCACCGGCATGACGCCCCGGCGGTACGGCGGCACGCTGCTGAGGCCGCGCCCCGGCCTGAGGCGCGCGCGGCGAAACCGCCATCCCCTGCGGCGGCGTACCCCTCTGCGGAGCGGCATCCCGCGGCCCGGAAGCCTGCGCGGCGGCGGGCGCGGCCCCCGCCTTCGACCGAGCACCACCCTCACCGGCTGACGGCCCGGCACCCACCAGACGTCCCTGCGACGCCGCATCCTGCTGCGAAGGCCGTGACCCCGCCCGGGGCGCATGGGGTGCAAGCGCCATCCCCTGCGGCGGCGTACCCCTCTGCGGAGCGGCATCCCGCGGCCCGGAAGCCTGCGCGGCGGCGGGCGCGGCCCCCGCCTTCGACCGAGCACCACCCTCACCGGCAGACGATCCGGCACCGGCAGAACGCGCGTGAGGCGCGGCATCACGCCGCGAGGGCTGCGACCCCGCCTGTGGGGCGCGCGACGGGCCGGGCGCACCCTGCGGCGGCGTACCACCCTGCGGAGCACCGGCCACACGCACCGGACGACCCGCCTCCGGCCGACCGCCACCCTCACCGGCGGGCGGCGCCGTACCGGCGGGACGCCCCAGCGGGGCCGTGTCCTCGAGCGCGGACCCAGATACACGTACGGGTGCGGGTCCACCACCCGCACCCGGCCGTCGTTCACGCTGACCGGCAGGCGGCGCGGCACCGGCAGGACGCCCCGGCGGGGCCGAATCACGCGGCACAGGCCGCGGACCTGCCTGAGCCCCACGCGGGGGAGCCGGCACGCCCTGCGGCGGCGTACCCCCCTGCGGCTGCCCGGGCTCGGGATCCGCGTCGGCGACGGGCGCGGGAAAGGCGTCGGAGATCGGCTCGCGGGCGGGCGGGACGGCGGCGGCGCGGTCGGCGGTCGGGCGCGGGGCGGGCATCGCTGCGGGCGGGGTGAGGAACGTGGTGTGACGGTCAGGCATTCGATCGGCCCCCAAGCACATCGTCACCAGTACGTCGTCCTCAGTGCGCCGACCCGGACTATCGCCACGGTGCGTCGCCGCGTTGACGGTAGCGGTGAGATCGCGAAGGCCTCAACCGGATCACCATAACGCACAGCGTGACATTGGCCACGCTTGACCTTGGCCGCCTGTGCGGAAAGACACGGTCAGCCGAACCCGGGCCGCCCGGCCCGGCGGGTACGGCACGGCCGCGCGGACCGGCTGAGGCCGCCGCCGCGCGAAGCTCACCCCCAGGCGCCGAAGACCCGCTCGCCGTTGGCGCTGATGGCCGCGCAGAGCTCGTCCTCCGGCATGGACTTCACCTCGGCGAGGCAGCGCAGCGTGAGCGGGATCAGGTAGGGGGAGTTCGGCTTGCCGCGGTGGGGGGTGGGCGGCAGGTACGGGGCGTCGGTCTCGACGAGGATCAGCTCCTTCGGAGCGACCTTCGCCGCCTCCCGCAGGTAGCCGGCGTTCTTGTAGGTCACCGGACCCGAGAACGACATGTAGTACCCCGCGTCCGCGCACTTCTTGGCGAGCTCCGCGTCGCCGGAGAAGCTGTGGAACACCACCACGTCCGGCGCCCCGGCCTCCGCCAGCACGCGCAGCACGTCGTCGTGCGCCTCCCGGTCGTGGATGACGAGGGCCTTGCCGGTGCGCTTGGCGATCTCGATGTGCGCCCGGAACGACGCGTGCTGGTCCTCCCGGGAGGCCCAGTCGCGGTAGTAGTCGAGCCCGGTCTCGCCCACGGCCCGCACCTGCGGCAGCCGGGCGAGCTCCTCGATGCGGGTGAGCGCCTCGTCCGTCGCCGACCCGGCCTCGTTCGGGTGGATCGCCACCCCGGCGTACACGTCGGCGTGCCGGGCCGCGGCCTCCGCCGCCCACTCCGACGAGCGCAGGTCGTACCCGATCGTCACCACCCGGGTCACGCCGACCGCGCGCGACTCCGCCAGGATCCGCGCCACGTCCGCCCCCGCCGCCTGGGCGGCGAGGGCGATCGGGTCGCCGGAGGACGCGGCGCGCGCGCCCACCATGATGTCGAGGTGGCAGTGGCTGTCGAACACCTCCCCGGCCAGCGGCTCGGGGGCCGGCGGCCGCTCACCCTTCAAGGCGGGCCAGCTCCTCGTCCACGATCTTCGGGTCGAGCTTGCGGAACAGCGGCGTGGGGGCCGACAGCGGGGTGCCCGGCCGGATCGGCCGCGGCTCCCAGGTGGCCTTGTCGTTCTCGTACGTACCGGTGATCACCGGGTACGGCCGGCCGCCCTCCTCGTCCACCTCCTTGATCTCCGGCATGGAGGACCAGGTGCCCTCGCCGCCGAGCATCTTGTAGACCTTGTTCGAGGAGTTCGGCAGGAACGGCGTGAGCAGGGTCTTGGCGTCGTCGACCACCTGCAGCGCCACGTAGAGGATCGACCGCTGGCGGTCCGGGTCGTCCTTGAGCTTCCACGGCGCCTGCTCGGCGAGGTACTTGTTCGCCTCGCGCACCACGTTGAACGCCTCGGTGATCGCGTTCTTGAACCGCGACCGGCTCAGCTCGGCGCCCACCACCGGGAAGGCCGCCTTCGACCGCTCGAGCAGCGCCCGGTCGGCGTCGGTGAGCTCACCCGGCTGCGGGATCTCGCCGAAGTTCTTGGCCGCCATCGAGATCGACCGGTTGACCAGGTTGCCCCAGGCCGCGACCAGCTCGCCGTTGTTCCGGTTGAGGAACTCCGCCCAGGTGAAGTCGGTGTCCTGGGTCTCCGGCCCGGCGACCGCGATGTAGTACCGCAGCGCGTCCGCGTCGTACCGGGACAGAAAGTCCCGCACGTAGATGACGACCCGGC
>Ga0066870_100032_pt1 | contig 98834 bp, 94 predicted proteins | sample CeladaPassage60A_FD_62237 | JGI IMG/M metagenome (GOLD analysis project Ga0066870, IMG submission 62237) | Cellulose-adapted microbial communities from the Joint BioEnergy Institute, USA - Passage3 60A | ecosystem: Engineered > Bioreactor > Continuous culture > Unclassified | place: USA... | reverse complement strand
AGGAGAACTTGCGCCCCTCCATCGTCAGGTACTCGCTCGACACGACCTCCGTGGGCGGGTTGAGCCGGCCGAGCGAGCCGGGCGTGCCGCCCTTCGCCCCCTCCCCGTTGTAGCCGAGCAGCATCGCCGGCCAGATCACGGAGTGGAAGACGATGTTGTCCTTGCCCATGAAGTAGTAGCTGCGGGCGTCGGGCGACTGCCACCACGCCCGCCAGGCGTCGGGGTCGCCGGACCGCTTCGCCCACTCGATCGACGCGCTCAGGTACCCGATGACCGCGTCGAACCAGACGTACAGCCGCTTGTTCTCCAGGTCCCGCCAGCCGTCCAGCGGGATCGGGACGCCCCAGTCGAGGTCGCGGGTGATGGCGCGCGGCTGCAGGTCGTTGAGCAGGTTGAGGGAGAACTTCAGCACGTTCGGCCGCCACTCGCCCTGCTTGCGCTGCAGGTAGGAGCCGAGCACCTCGGCGAACGCCGGCAGGTCGAGCATGAAGTGCTCGGTCTCGACGAACTTCGGCGTCTCCCCGTTGATCTTCGACCGCGGGTTGATCAGGTCGATCGGGTCGAGCTGGTTGCCGCAGTTGTCGCACTGGTCGCCGCGCGCCCCGTCGTACTTGCAGATGGGGCAGGTGCCCTCGATGTAGCGGTCGGGCAGGGTCCGGCCGGTGGACGGCGACACCGCGCCCAGGGTCGTCCGCGGCACCACGTAGCCGTTCTTGTACAGGCCGAGGAAGAGCTCCTGGGTGACCTCGTAGTGGTTGCGGGTCGTGGTGCGGGTGAACAGGTCGTAGGAGAGGCCGAGCGCGGTCAGGTCCTCGGCGATGATCCGGTTGTACCGGTCGACCAGCTCCCGGGTGCTCACCCCTTCCTGGTCGGCCTGCACCTGGATGGGCGTGCCGTGCTCGTCGGTGCCGCTCACCATCAGCACCTTGTTGCCCGCCATTCGCTGGTAGCGACTGAAGATGTCGGACGGAACGCCGAATCCGGAGACGTGTCCGATGTGGCGCGGCCCGTTGGCGTACGGCCACGCGACGGCGGTCAAGATGTGCTGAGGCATGCTACAAGCCTAGACGGCGCGGAGACCTGTCTCGAAACCGTTACCCCGGTTGCGCGGCGGCGGGGCCCGCGGGGCGGCGGCGGCTACGACTTCGCCGACGTCTCCGCCTTCTCCTCCTCGCCGCCGATCGCGGAGGCGTCCTCCGGCGCCCGGGTCACGGCCTCGGCGGCCTCCTCCACCGCGGACGCGGCCACGTCCTCCGGGTTCTCCTTGGTACGGCGGATGCCGAGGATGCTGATGAACAGCGCCGCGAAGATCGTCTGGAAGCTCATGATCAGCGCGGTGGCGGACGGCACCACGATGCGCAGCGCCTCCCGCGGGTTGAGCTCGCCGAAGTTGTTCACCTTCCAGTGCACGAGCGAGGCGACCAGGCCGCCGAGCCCGGCGAGCGCGAGCAGGCCGCCCATGACGAGCCCCTTCTCCAGGCTGATCGTCTCGATCAGCCGGCGGACCCGCCGGTCCTCGGGCAAAAAGCCCTCCTCGGCCGCGTACACCTTGGTGAACAGCGCGAACAGCACCGCCTGGAAGCCGATCACCACCATCGCCGACGCGCCGACGAGGGTGTCGACGTCGAACGCGAGCGCGCCGATGACCACCGGGCCCCTGGTGAGCAGCACCCCGGCGATCAGGCCGATCGCCATCATCACCAGGCCGGGGATGAGGAACAGCCAGCGCGGGCTGTACAGCAGCAGGAAGCGCAGGTGGCGCCAGCCGTCCCGCCAGGAGCGCAGGTGCGGCGGGCGGGACCGGCCGTCGGGGGAGAGCGTGGTGGGCACCTCGCGCACGTCGAGGCCGTTGAGGGTGGCCTTCACCACCATCTCGCTGGCGAACTCCATGCCGCCGGTCTGCAGCCCGATCCGCAGGATCGAGTCCCGGCGGAAGCCACGCAGGCCGCAGTGGAAGTCGCCGACCTTGCTGCCGAAGAACAGCCGGCCGATGAACGACAGCACGGGGTTGCCGAGGTAGCGGTGGAGCGGGGGCATCGCGCCCGGCTTGATCCCGCCGCGGAACCGGTTGCCCATCACCAGGTCGGCGCCGTCCCGGAGCTGCTCCACGAACGGCATGAGGTTCGTGAAGTCGTAGGAGTCGTCGGCGTCGCCCATGATCACGTACTTGCCGCGGGCGGCGCGGATGCCGCCCATGAGGGCGTTGCCGTACCCCTTCTCGGCGACGTGCACCACCCGGGCGCCCGCGTCACGGGCGAGCTGCTGCGATCCGTCGGTGCTGCCGTTGTCGGCGACCACGACCTCGCCGTCGATCCCGTGCCGCTTCATGAAGTCGACGGCCTTGCGCACGCACGTGGCAACGGTCTCGGCCTCGTTGAGGCACGGCATTACAACGGTCAGTTCCACGTCGCAACCCCTCGCTTAGCCATGCGTGAATTCCCCCATGATGCCCGAGCCTCGTCATCGCCGAGTCAACTCGGTGCAACCGCTGGCATCCTGTTAACCATGGTCACCGTTGCGGAACGGACTCGGGTACGCGTTCCGGGGGCGAGCCGAGGCGCACGGTTGCGCACCTTTCTGCTGCGCCATCGCCACCTCGCCGTCGCCCTCGGCCTGGGTGCGGTGCTGCGGCTGATCACCATGCTCGGCTACCGGCCGGCGATGTGGTTCAACGACTCCTACGAGTACGTCTCGGTCGCACTGCACCCTCGGCCGCACCCGATCCGTCCGGACGGATACGGCTTCTGGCTACTGCTGCTCAAGCCGTTCCACAGCTTCTCACTTGTGGTCTTCACCCAGCATGTAATGGGGCTGGCCACGGCCGTCCTGATCTACGCGCTTCTGATACGCAAATTTGACCTCCCACGCTGGGGCGCCACGCTCACGGTGACCCCCGTCATCTTCGACGCGTACCAGATCCAGCTCGAGCACCTCATCATGTCCGACACCATGTTCACCCTGCTCGTGGTCGGGGTGATCACACTCATTCTGTGGCACCGCAGGATGAGCGCCCGCATGGGGGTGGTGGTCGGGCTGCTGCTCGCGCTGACCGCGCTCACCCGGTCGATCGGGCTGCCGATCCTCGCGCTCGTCGTGGCCTACCTGCTGGTCAAGCGGGTGGGCTGGCGGCCGATCGTCGCGGTGGTCACCGCCTGCGCGATCCCGGTGCTCGCGTACATGGCGTGGTTCAAGAGCGCGCACGGGCGGTTCGCGATGACCAACAGCGACGGGCTGATCCTCTACATGCGGACGATGGCGTTCGCCGACTGCAACAAGATCAAGCCCAAGGAGGTTCAGCTCATCGTCCTGTGCACCACCCAGCGCAAGGACTACTCGCAGTGGTACCTGTGGGACCCGAGCGGCCCGCCGCACCGGTACGGCACGCCGAAGTTCGACGGCGACGTGAACGAGTGGGCGAGCAAGTTCGCCAAGGAGGCGATCCTCGCCCAGCCGCTCGACTACCTCGCCGTGGTCGCCCGTGACTTCTTCCGGGCGTTCCGCTGGGACCGGCCGGTGTTCCCGGACGCGAACACCTACAACCAGTACGAGTTCCGCAACGAGGAGAAGCCGCTGCCCACCTGGCCCCTCTACAAGGGCCGGGCCGACACCGACGCGATGGCCTACGAGCAGGGGCCGGCCGCCACCCGGATCATCGCCCCGTGGGCGAACGTCATGCAGGCCTACCAGCGGGTGGTGCGGCTGCCCGGGCTCGTGCTCGGCGTCATCCTGCTCATCGGCCTGTACGGCGTGGCCGTGCGCTGGCGCAACCTCGGCGGGCCGGTCGCGCTGCCCTGGCTGGCGGCGGTCGGCCTGATCCTCGCCCCGGCGGCGACCGCCGAGTTCGACTACCGCTACCTGCTGCCCGCGGTGCCGCTCGCCTGCCTCGCGGCCGCGATCAGCCTGCGCCACGGGGTGCCGCTGCCCGCGTTCGCCCGGGCCCGGCTCGCCGCGCGCCGCGGCGGGGCGGGCCGTGCCGGGGCGCCCGCCGGGAGCGTGCCCGCCGCGGCGCGGGGCCGGGAGCTCGCGGGCACCGCGACCACCGCGCCGCTGTCCGCCCCGGTCCCCGAGGACCTCGCCGCGGACTCCTCCGGCAAGCCCGGCACCTCGAACGGCGACGACCGCACGGCCTGACCGCCCCTGAAGCCCGCGGCCGCCCGGACGCCTGCGGGTGGCCGACGCGGCGTCCCAGTTCCCATCCCCTCGCACCGCCGGTCCCGCGGGCCGATCACGGGCGCCCGAGGGCCGGCCCGGCGATGCGCCCGTTCGGCGTGGCCGAGCCGCGCTCGGCCGCATCGCCGCACCGTGCGTCCACACGATTCCCGCACAGTTCCCGCGACGGCCCGCGCTCCGGCCCCGCCGCCGGGAACCGCCGCGGCCGGGCGGCGGCGAGCACGGCGGTCCGCACCCGAACGGCGGGCCCGCCGGCCGTCAGGGGGCGTGCACCGCCGCGTACAGCTCCCGCTTGGGCACTCCGGCCGCCTTGGCGACCTCGGCGATCGCCTGCTTGCGCGGCACGCCCTGCTCCTCGCGGCGGGCCACCTCGGCGACGAGCTCGGCCATGTCCGGGGCGCCCCGCTCCGGCACGTGGCCGCCGACCACGATCGTGATCTCGCCGCGCACCTCCCCGGCCGCCCACTCGGCGAGCTCGCCGAGGCCGCCCCGCCGTACCTCCTCGTAGGTCTTGGACAGCTCGCGGCACACCGCGGCGGGCCGGTCCGGCCCGAACGCCTCGGCCATCGCGGCGAGGGTCGCGCGCAGGCGGTGCGGCGCCTCGAAGAAGATCATCGTGCGCTCCTCGGCGGCGAGCGCGGCGAGGCGGCGGGCCCGCTCCCCCGCCTTGCGCGGCAGGAAGCCCTCGAAGCAGAACCGGTCGCTGGGCAGGCCGGACACCGCGAGCGCGGTGGTCACCGCGGACGGGCCGGGCAGCGCGGTCACCCGGATCCCGTGCTCGACCGCGAGCCGGGTGAGCCGGTAGCCGGGGTCGGACACCCCGGGCATGCCCGCGTCGGTGATCACCAGTACGGTCCGCCCGGCGCGCAGCTCGTCGAGCAGCTCGGCGGCCCGGGCGGCCTCGATCACGTCGTAGTACGACACCACCCGGGCGGTGACGGTCACGCCGAGGTCGGCGGCGAGCCGGCGCAGCCGCCGGGTGTCCTCGGCCGCGATCACGTCGGCCTCGGCGAGCGCGGCCCGCAGCCGCGGCGAGGCGTCGCCCACCTGGCCGATCGGGGCGCCCGCGAGCACGAGCAGCCCGCGGCCCCGCTCCGGCGCGCCCGCCGCGCCGCCTGCCGTACCGCCACCGGTCATGGGTTCGTCCGTTCGGCCGTCACGCGCGTTGCCCACCCGCCCATCTTCCCGCTCCCGGCGCGGCCCTCGGCCCGCCCACCCCGGGAAACCCGCCATATGGGGCATGCAGCCCTGTTTCTTAGGCCCGGGTTAATCGTCGCCCCGTACGATGGCCGAGTGGCCGTGACCGAATTCCAGGACCAGGCGTACGAGCATCCGGGGCAGCCATCGACTTCGGGCGGCGAGCCGCCCACTCCGCCGCTGCGCGAGGCCGGTTCGCTCCGCGACCGGCTGGTGCCCGCGATGCCCGCCGACCCGCGCTGGGGCTGGATCGGCGCGCTGCTCGTCACGGCGTTCGGCGGCTTTCTGCGCTTCTACAACCTCGCCGTGCCGCACGCGGTCGTCTTCGACGAGACCTACTACGCCAAGGACGCGCTCTCGCTGATCGAGTTCGGCGTGGAGCGCACCCCCGTGGACGACGCGGACAAGCAGCTGCTCGCCGGCAACGCCGACATCTGGAAGCAGTGCGCCGCCGACCAGGCCGACCAGTGCGCCGCGTACGTGGTGCACCCGCCGCTGGCGAAGTGGATGATCGGGCTGGGCGAGGCGCTGTTCGGCGCCACGCCGTTCGGCTGGCGGTTCGCCGCCGCGGTGGTGAGCACGCTGAGCATCCTCATCCTCGCGCGGACGGCCCGCCGGATGACCCGCTCGACCCTGCTCGGCTGCCTCGCCGGGTTCCTGCTCGCGATCGAGGGTCTGCACTTCGTGCTCGGGCGGTTCGCGCTGCTCGACGGGTTCCTCGCGTTCTGGGTGATCGCCGGTTTCGCCTGTCTCGTCGTCGACCGGGACCGGATGCGGGAACGGCTCGTCGACTGGTACGAGCGCTCGCTCGCCACCGGTGCCGGGCTCACCGAGACCGGGCCGCGGCTCGGCATCCGGCCGTGGCGGATCGCGGCCGGGGTCTGCCTCGGCGCGGCGTGCGCCAGCAAGTGGAGCGGGATCTTCTTCCTCATCGGCTTCGCCGTGCTCAGCCTCATGTGGGACGCCGGGGCGCGGCGGGCGGTCGGGCTGCGCCGGCCGTACCGGGGCACGTTCGCCTTCGACCTGCCGGGCGCCGCGGCCGCGCTCGGGCTGGCGCCCGCGATCACCTACGTGGCGAGCTGGATCGGCTGGTTCGCCTCGCCGCTCGGCTACGGCCGCAACTGGGAGCAGGCCACCACGGCCGGGCCGGTGTTCTTCGTCTTCGACTCGGTGCGGTCCTGGCTCTCGTACCACTTCCAGGTGCTGAGCTTCCACACCGGGCTCGTGGCGAAGCACCCCTACCAGTCCGAGCCGTGGCAGTGGCCGCTGCTGCTGCGCCCGGTGGCGTTCTTCTGGGCGGACAACCCGACCGGCTGCGGCGCGAAGGACTGCGCGCAGGCGGTGCTCGGCACCGGCACCCCGGTGATCTGGTACGGCGCGCTGGTGGCGGTCGTCGCGCTCGTCGCCTACTACGTGGCGACCCGCGACTGGCGGGCCGGAGCCGTGCTGCTCGCGCTCGCGGTCGGCTGGCTGCCGTGGTTCTACTACGCCATCGCCGACAACCGGACCATGTTCCAGTTCTACGCGCTCCCCATGGTCCCGTTCATGATCTTGGCGCTCGTGCTCGTCGCCGGGCTGCTGCTCGGCACCGGCGGCGCGTCGCAGCGGCGGCGGCTCGGCGGCGCGGTGGTGGTGGGCGCGTTCACCCTGCTCGCCCTGATCAACTTCGGCTGGCTCTACCCGGTCCTCGCCGGCGAGCTGATCACCCACGCCGACTGGCACCGGCGCATGCTGTTCAACTCGTGGATCTGACCGGCGGATCTGGGTGAGTGCGACGTGATGCGCTATCGGGGGCGCGGCTTCGGGCCGCGGCACGGGCACGTGGGGTACGGCCGGGTGCGGAGCGTGCCCGCGCCGGACGTCGCCGCCCTGCTCGTCGAGCTGGAGCGCGTCGATCCCGCGGCGGCGGACGCGGCGCGGCTCGCCGTCGACTGGCTCACCGGCGGCCGGCCGCTGGCGGCGATCGCGCAGATCGACGTGTGCGAGTTCCTCTGGTACACGCTGCCGCTGCGGATCGAGGCCGGCGACGCGGAGCGGCTCGGCATCGCCCACGCGCTCGGGAGGCTGCTGCGGCTCGGCGGCATGCCCCGGTACGCGGCGCTGTGCCTGTCCGGCACCACCGCGCGCATCCTGCGCACCTACCGGCTCGACGGCGAGGAGGCGGGCCTCGCCGCCTGCCAGCGGGCGCTCGACGCCACCGGCGTGCTCCCGCCGGACGTGCCCGAGCTCACCTGGAGCACGATCATGGGCCCGGAGGAGCTCGCCGCGCACAACGCCTGCTCGGCCGCGCTCGAGCTCGCCATCGTCTCCGGCGAGCTCACCCCGGCCTCGGGCCGGGACCGGGCGCGGCTCACCACCCGCTGGCTGCTCGCCCCGCGCCCCGAGCTCGGCGGCGACACCTGGCTGCAGCGGGTGCACGGCGAGCGGCTCAACCGGTGGGTGCTCGGGCGTGGCGCGGCCCGCCGCGCCCTCGCCCAGCCGTACGAGGTGCGGCTGCACGCGCCGGTGCCCCCGCCGGAGGGCAGCCACCTGGAGCCGCTGCGCTGGCTGCTCGAGCTCGGCGTGTCCGGGGTGCCGCTCACCCGGCGGCACAACCTCGCCCGCGCGGTCGCGATCGAGGCCGCCGACCGGTTCGGCTGGCGCGGCCCGGGCGGCCGGACCCCGCGCGCCGAGGCCGAGGTGCCCGAGCTCGTCACCCTGCACGGCATCGCCCGGGCCGAGCTGCGGGCGCTGCGCCGCACCGGGGCCAAGCTCGTGATCACCGCCGAGGGCCGCCGGCTGCTCGACGACCCCGGCGCGCTGTGGGACGCGGCCACCGCGACGCTCGCCGCGCCCGGGCACGGCGGCGCCGACGCCGTGCTGCACGAGATCGCGCTGATGATCCTCGCCGAGGGCCGGCCGCTCCGCCGCGGCGAGCTCGCCGCGCGGGTCGCCGCGATCGCCGCGGTCGACGACCCCCGCCCGGCCCCCGGTGCGCACGCCCCGCGGGCCTCCCGGCTGGTCGCCCGGCTGCGCCGCCGCCTCGACGCCCTCGGCCTGCGCGCCCGCCCGAGTCCGGGCGCCGAACGGCTCACCCCGGCCGGCCAGGCCGCCGCCCTCGCCGCCCTCCGCGCCCACGCCCTGCGCCCCCGGCAGTACCTCACCCCACGCTGACCCTTCCCCGGGCCACGGCGGCGGGCTCGGGCGGCCCGCCATGGAGAGGCTCGATCTGCGCCGGACGAAACCGAGCCTGCCCGCCTGGCTGCCGGACCTGCGGGCCCGGGGCTGCGTCGTGCTGCTGTGACCGCGGCCGCCGCGCCGAGTTCCGGCGCGAGGCGATCAGACCGCGTGGTCGGCGAGCCGCGCGGCGGCGATGCCGCGGCGGGTGAGGCCGAGGCGGGTGTAGACGCGGATCGCGGGGTGGTTGTCGGCGTCGACCATGAGCGCCACGCGCCCGTGGGCGGCGAGCAGGGCGGTGGCGACGTGCCGGCACACCGCCTCGGCGTACCTGCGGCCCCGGTGGGCGGGCGCGGTGGCCACCCCGGCGATCAGGCCCACGGTCGGGGCCGACCAGGCGTCCGCGGCGCACGCGACGAGCTCGCCGTCCCGCCACGCCCCGGCCCAGCGGCGCACCCCGGGCAGCCCCGGCTGCGCCCACGAGGTGGGGGAGGCCACCTCCAGCAGGTCCGCGACCTTGGGATCCTCGTCGGGGGCGAGCCAGCGCACGGTGACGCGGCCGTCCGCGGCGGCGGCGCCGTCCGGCCCGGGCGGGATCGGGCCGCCGGTGTCCATCCAGTCGAAGGTGACGTACGAGTCGAGTTCCGGCAGCCGCTCGGTGAGCGCGCGCACCAGGTGCTCGTCGCCGAGCACGCGGAAGGTGGGGCCGCATTCGGCGAGGGCGTGCCGGACCAGCGCGGCGGCCGGGGCGGGGTCGCCGAGCACGATGATGCGGTCGCGGCGGAACAGTCCGGGGGCGGCGACGGCGACGGCGTCCGCCGCGGCCCAGGCGCGGATGCCGGGCTTCATGCCCTGGGCACCCCACATGATCAGCGCATCGTCGGCGGACGCGGAACGGACCTCGTCGACCGACGTCAGCTCACGCATGAGACTCCGGCAAAAGGCATCACAGCATAGGAGAGTACGCATGACGGGCACGCCGTCCAGAGGGCGGCTCCCCGGGCGGTCCGGTCATGCCGCGCGGGCCGACGGGCCCGCGCCCCTCGCGTGCCGGTGTTCGCCCAGGCCACGCGGGGCGCACCGGCGGGTACGCGGATGGGCGGTCCCGGACGCCTGCGGAGGAACGCACCCGTCCGCCGGCGCGTCCGTCCGCCAGTGTTAACCTCTGCGGCGAATGATCCCCTGGCGGCCAACGTGGACGACATGACCGACGCCCTCTTCACGGATCCCCCGCGCGACCTCGCGCCTCCGGCCGAGACGCCCGCGGTCGCGTTCCGCAGCGGCGGCGAGGAGCTCGCCGGCGTGATGCACATCCCGGCGGGGCCGGGCCCGCACCCGATCGTGGTGATCCTGCACGGCTTCCCCGGCTACGAGCGCAACTTCGACATCGCGCAGGCGCTGCGCCGGGCCGGGTACGCGACGCTGGTGTTCCACTACCGCGGCTCGTGGGGCATGGGCGGCTCCTACTCGTGGGCGAAGGTGCTCGCCGACGCGGCCACGGTGGTCGCGGCCGTGCGCGACCCCGGCTTCGCGTCCCGGCACCGGCTCGACCCGGGGCGGGTCGCGGTCGCCGGGCACAGCCTCGGCGGCTTCACCGCGCTGCACACCGCGGCCGCCGATCCCGCGGTCGCCGCGGTCGTCTCCATCGCCCCGTTCGACTTCGGCGCGATGGGCGTGGCCTGCCGTACCGACGCCGAGCAGCGGGACCGGTGCCTGCGGATGTTCGAGGAGTGCATGCTGCCGCTCCGCGGCACCTCACCGCAGGCGCTGCTCACCGAGATGGAGACCGCCGGGGAGGCGTGGCGGCTCGCCGACCTCGCGCCGCGGCTCGCCGACCGGCCCGTGCTGCTGGTCGGCGCGGGCCGGGACACGGTCTCGCCCGAGCCGTTCCACTTCCGCCCGGTGGTCGAGGCCTACGAGCGCCACCCGGTGGCGCGGCTCGAGCACCACGTGCTCCCCACCGACCACGCGTTCTCCGACCACCGCATCGCGCTCATCCGCCTCGTCGCCGGCTTCCTCGACCGCCACCTCGCCCGGCGCTGAGCGCGCGGGCTCAGGACACCGGCCGATCGTCCCGGACGGCCTCGGCCGCGCGCGGGCCCGTGGCCTCCGGGGCCGGGGCCGTACGGCGGCGCAGCAGCAGCGCGGCGGCGGCGCACAGCACGGCGCCGAGGTAGAACGGCAGGGTGAAGTGGGCGTCGAAGGCCGCGCCGGCCGCGACCGGGCCGATCGCGCGGGCCGCGGCCGAGGAGGACTGGCCCACCCCGAAGGCGCTGCCGAGGGCCGCGCCGGCCGCCTCGGCGATGAGCGCGGACGTGGCCGTGGTCATCAGGCCCTGCCCGGCGGCGAGCACGGCGAGGCCGGCATGGTTCAGCCAGGTCACGCCGAGCGGGAGGGCGACCAGGCCGACGGCCATGAGCAGGGTGCCGCCGATCGCGACGCGGCGGTCGCCGTACCGGGCGGAGAGCCGGCCCACGAGCCCGCCCTGCACCGCGGCCATCACCAGGCCGACGCCGGTGAAGATCACGCCGAGCCCGGCCGGGCCGAGGTCGTACAGGCGCTCGCCGAGCAGCGCGTACGTGGCCTCCATGCCGGTGAACGCGAACGTCCCGGCGAAGATCGCGACGAGGACGGGCCGCATGGACGGGATGCGCAGCGCGGCCACGAGCACGGCGGGCGAGGCGTTGCGGGGAGCGGACTCGCCGTCCCGCCCGGCCGTACGGGCCGGGGCCTGCCGGGGCAGCAGCACCAGCCCGGCGAGGAAGTTGGCGAGGGCGATGCCGCCCGCGACGAAGCACACCCCGGCGAACCCGAGGCCGGACAGCGCCGCGCCGAGGCCCGGACCGAACACGAAGCCCATGCCGATCGAGGCGCCGACCATGCCGAGCGCCTTGGTGCGCTCCCGCGGCTCGGTGAGGTCCACGACGTACGCCTGGCCGACCGGGATCGCCCCGCCGCAGAGCCCGGCGACCAGCCGGGCGGCGAAGAGGGTGAGCAGGGAGTTCGCCAGCCCGGTGAGCGCGAGGGAGACCGCCGACCCGAGCAGGGCGGCGAGCAGCACCGGCCGCCGCCCGAACCGGTCGGACAGCAGCCCCAGCACCGGCCCGGCGACGAACTGCGCGGCCGCGTACGCGGTGAGCACGCCGCCCACCCACAGCCCGGTGCCGCCGAGTTGCTCGGCGTGGAACGGCAGCAGCGGCAGGATGATGCCGAACCCGAGCATGTCGACGAAGACCGCGAGGTAGATCACTGGCAACGCTCGCCGACGCATGCCAGGCCGCCCTTCTCTCGATACCGCCGGTGGTGAAGCGTGCGCCATCCTATCGGCCGGGGTCGCCACGTCCCCGCCGCGCCACCGGCCCCGCCATCTGGACGGAGGCCGCCGATCGTCCCCGCGCCCGTACGGCTCGCGGCCGAGGGTCAAAGGATCCTGGGTCGATCTCGGCGCTCACACCACCATCCATCGGATAAACCGTGCATAGAGGGCGTGTCGGCCTCCGCGACGCGCCGTCCCCCCATCCGTGCCGCAGAGACGCCAGGGACAGGAGACTCGCCGTGAGGGGTCGAATCAGGACGGCCGCGCTGCCCGCCGCGCTCGTCACCGCGGCGGCGCTCGCCGTCACCCCGGCCCACGCGGGCACCGCGGACCGGCCGTACGGCACGGCCGCGCGCGTTGCGTGGCATCGGTGCCCGGAGGCGCCCGAGGTGGAGTGCGGCACCGTGACCGTGCCGATCGACTGGTCCCGGCCGGGCGGGCGGACGGTCGAGATCGCCCTGGCCCGCCGGCTGGCCGCCGACCCGGATGCGCGGATCGGCACGATGCTGATCAACCCGGGCGGCCCGGGGCAGTCGGGCGTGGACGACGTGAAGAGCGGCGGTATCGCGAGCGCCCTCCCGGCGGAGGTGCGGCGCCGGTTCGACGTCGTCGGGTTCGACCCGCGCGGCGTGGGCGGCAGCGGGAGCATCCGGTGCCGGCTGCGGCCGGTGCGGCAGGCGTTCCTGTTCCCCACCACGACCGAGCGGTTCCACCGGCTCCGCGAGTACAACCGCAGGTACGCGGAGAGCTGCCGGAGGCTGAGCGGACCGCTGTTCGACTTCCTCGACGCCGGCAGCGTGGCCCGGGACATGGACGCGATCCGCGCCGCGCTCGGCGAGGAGCGGCTCACCTACTACGGCCACTCGTACGGCACGCTGTTCGGCCAGCGGTACGCCGAGCTGTTCCCGCGCCGGGTCCGCGCCATGGTGCTCGACAGCGTCATGGACCCCGGCCAGGCGACGACGTGGGAGTTCGTGCGCAGCGAGGCGAAGGCCGTGCAGGACGCGTTCGACGAGTACGTGGCGTGGTGCCGCCGCTCCCCCGGCTGCGCCCTGCACGGCAGGGACGTCCGCCGGGTCTTCGCCGAGCTGTACGCCCGGGCCGCGAGCGGGCGGCTCGTCGACCCGCGGTCGCAGGAGCCGTGGACGTCGATGGACCTGCTCGCCGAGGCCGAGGCCGCGTTCCACGAGCCGGGCTGGGCGGCGCTGGCCGAGCGGCACGCGGCGCTGCTGGCGAACGGCTCCGCCCCGACGCCCGTCCCCCCGCCGCGGCGGGCGGCGCAGCAGGAGACGGTCGAGGACCCGGCCACCGCGATCTTCTGCCAGGACTGGCGGCCGCGGCTGCGCGGCGCCGCCGAGGTGCGCGCGTACCTGCGCCGCCTCGCCCGGGTGGCGCCGGACATGAAGCTGTCCCCGCAGGCGTGGGGCGCCATGCTGGTGTGCGTCGGCCACCCGGCGGCGGAGCGCGGCCCGCAGCGGCCGCCACGGTGGCGCGGGGCGCCGCCGGTGCTGCTGGTCAACAGCCGGTACGACCCGGTCACCCCGCACGAGTGGGCGCGCAACGTGGCCCGCCGCACCGGGGCCGTCCTGCTCACCTACGACGGCTGGGGCCACGGGGTGTACGCGACGCGGAGCGCGTGCGTGGCCGCCGCGGTCGAACGCTACCTGCTCACCCTGCGCACCCCGCCGCGCGACACCCGCTGCCCGCCGATCGAGCCGCCCGCAGGCGGCTGACCCGGCCCGTCGCATCGGCACCGCGACCCGCCGTCCCGCGCCGCGGCAGCGGGTCTCACGGCCGCGGAGACGACGAAGGCCCGCCCGAGCGCCGGAACCGACGAGGGGCGGGCCGTGACCCCTCGGCCGAGGGGTGCGGGTGCGGAGAACCGTGACAGACACGCGCCCGGGGCCTCCTGCCGGGCTCGCCGGGCCGTACGCACCGGGGTACGGCAGGCCGGGCTCGCTCCCCCTCGGCGGACCCGGCCACCGGATGCGCCCGTGGCCGTACGGCTAGGCCGCGGCCTGCTCCCGCAGGGCCTTGACCGCGGCCTCGGCCACGCCGGTCGCGGAGGCGGGGTTCTGACCGGTGACCAGGCGGCCGTCGACGACGACGTTCGCCGCGAAGTTCGGGGCGGGCACGTGGGTGGCACCGCGCTCGGTCAGCCGGTCGGCGAGCAGGAACGGCACCACCTCGGTGAGGCCGACCGCGGCCTCCTCGTCGTTGGTGAACGCGGCCACCCGCTTGCCCGCGACCAGGTGGCTGCCGTCGCTCAGCGTCAGGTCGACGAGCCCGGCCGGGCCGTGGCAGACCGCGGCGACCACGCCGCCCTGCTCGTACACCTGGCGGCCGAGCGCGGCGAGCTCGGCGTTGCCCGGGAAGTCCCACATGACGCCGTGCCCGCCCGCGTACAGCACGATGCCGTACCGCGACGGGTCGACCTCGCCCGGCTTCGGCGTGTTCTTGAGCTTGGCCGACATCTCCGGGTCCGCGAGGAACCGCTGCTGCACCGGGTCGGACGGGTCGTGCCCGTCCATCGGCGGCTCGCCACCCTGCACCGAGACCAGGTCCACCGTGAGCCCGGCCTCGACGAACACCTTCCACGGGTGGGCGACCTCCGGCAGGTAGAAGCCGGTGCTCCGCCCGGTGTCCCCCAGCTCGCCGTGGCTGGTGAGCACGATCAGCGCGCGGTCGCGCGAGACGGCGTTGGACATGGCTCACTCCCCTCCAAATCCGGCGGACCGGCATGAATGAGATCCGGCCCGGGGGCGAGGATGGCGCACGCGAGGTATCACCGTCCAACAACGCTCGCTTGCACCGGTCATCACGAACGTGATAGGTCGGCGATGTGCCGGACGCCCGTCACCTGCCGCAACCGCCCGTTTCCGGGGACGACCTCGACCTGACGCTGCTGCGCACCTTCCTCGCCGCGCACCGCGCCGGCTCGATGACGAGGGCCGCGGCCGAGCTGGGCCTGTCGCAGCCTGGGGTGACCGCGCAGATCCGGCGGCTGGAGCGGCGGCTCGGCGTCACCCTGTTCCACCGGGGCGGCCGGGGCCTCACCCCCACCGCCGCGGGCGACGAGCTCGCCCTCCGCATCGGGCCGCACCTCGACGCGCTGACCGCGGCGCTCACCGAGCTGGCGGCCACGGCCGGCGCGCCGTTCACCCGGACGGTGCTGCTCGGTGGGCCGCCCGAGCTCACCGCGGTGCGGGTGCTGCCGTCGCTCGCCGAGCTCTACCCGCGCGGCCTGCGGGTACGGGTCACCACCGGCCTCGCCGACGACCTGCTCGCCGAGCTCGCGGGCGGCGGCCTCGACCTGGTCGTCTCGACGATCCGGCCCCGCGGCCGGGCGCTCACCGGGGTGCCGATCGCCGACGAGGAGTTCGTGCTCGTCGCCGCCCCGCAGCTCGCCGCCGGCCTCGACCGCGACCGGCTCGCCGCCGACCCGGTGGAGGTGCTGGGGAACCTGCCGGTCGTCGCCTACAGCGAGGAGCTGCCGATCGTGCGCCGGTACTGGCGGCACGTGTTCGGCCGCCCCGTGCCGCGCGTGCCGCCCGCGGTCGTCGTGCCCGACCTGCGCGCCGTCGCCGCCGCCTGCGCCGCGGGCGCGGGCTACAGCGCGCTCCCCCGCTACCTGATCGGCGACCTGCTCGACACCGGGCGGCTCGTGCTCCTCCACGAGCCCGAGGACCCGCCGATCAACACCTTCTACCTCGCCTGGCGCTCCTCGGCGGTCCCCCATCCGGCCGTCGACGCGGTCCGCGCCCACCTTGCGGCGAGCGCCGCCCGCTGGTGACCCCGGGCGGCCTCCCGGTCAGCGGGGCCGCAGCACGAAGACGCCCCAGCCGAGGTACCGCCTGCCGTACTCGACGTGGCTGCGGCGGCAGCGCTCGAGGAACCGCCGCACCGCCCCGACGTCGGGGTCGTCGGGGTTGGCGCGGATCCAGTCGCTCAGCGTCCACCACTGGCTCGCCACGTACCGATCCCAGTCGTCGGGGTCGGCGAGCACCATCTCCAGCACCTCGAGCCCGCACGCCGCGAACCGGTCGAACGTCCCGGCGAGCGACAGGTAGGCGCCCGGCGCGAAGCCGAGCGCCTCGGCCGCGCCCGGCGGCGGCTCGTCCACCCAGTACGGCTCGCCCACCAGCAGGATGCCGTCCCGCTTGAGCGGCGGGCGCATGAGCGCGATCGTGCCCTGCACGTCGCCCCCGATCCAGGTGGCCCCGAGGCAGGCCACCACGTCGAACGCCTCCGGCTCGGCCCGGTGGTCCGCGGCGTTCCCCAGCTCGAACCTCACCCGATCGGTGACCCCGAGCTCCTCGGCCCGCCGGCGTGCCGCGTCCAGGAACACCCGGCTGATGTCGATGCCGATCCCCTCGATCCCGTGGGCCACGGCCCAGCGGCAGAGCATCTCCCCCTTGCCGCAGCCCAGGTCGAGCAGCCGCATGCCGGGCCGCAGCCGCGCCACCCGGCCCAGCAGGTCCAGCTTCGCGTCGGTGAACGGGTTGAGGATGCGGTGACCGCCCTCGGCGATCTCGTGGAATCTGAGCGACATGCAGGGATGCTCCCCGTTCCGCCCGCCGTCCTCCATCGAATTTCCGGCCCCCGGGTCAGGGCCGCCGCCCTACGGTGGCCGGCCCGGCGGTGGGCGCGGCGGGCGGGCCGCCGCGGCCGTGCCGTACGCCCGGGCCGCCGCGGGTCGGGCGCGGCCGTCGTCACGGCCTCCAGCACAGCAGCGGATCGGGATGCGCGGCGAAGCCGAGGTCCCGGTACAGCACCTCGGCCTCGCGGGAGGCGGTGAGGTCGACCCGGGCCACGTCGCGCTCGCGGAACCAGTCGAGCAGGCCGAGCATGATCGCCCGGGCGTGCCCGCGCCGCCGGTGCGCCGGGTCGGTGACCATGCCGAACACGTGGCCCACCCGCCCGTTGCGCAGGTGCGGACCGGGCAGCCACTCGTCGATCACGCCGACCCCGCACGCGGCCAGCCCGTCGTCGCCGTCCACCACGAGGATCCGGCAGTCCGGGTCGGCGAGCTTCCGCTCCAGCGCCCGCGCGAGCGCCGCACGCCAGTCGTCCCCCGCGCCCGGCGGCTTGAAAAAGTCGCCACCGAGGTCGTCGAAGAGCAGCGACCGGAGGCGGACGAGCTCCGGGATGTCGTGCACTGTCGCCGTTCGCACCATGCCGTCCAGCCTCGGCGACGATCGCGCGCGGCTCAACCCGTACGGCCCGCCTGAGCGGCCGCCACACGCGCGAGACGACGGGCCGGCCGGGCGGCCTTCGCGGCCCCCGCGCGGCCTGCCGTACCGGCTCCGCCGTGCCGAAAGCGGAAGGGCCACCTCCGGAGCTCGGAGGTGGCCCCTGACCTGGGTGGAGCTAAGGGGATTTGAACCCCTGACCCCCTCGATGCGAAAGAAAGGCAGGTAGCTCTTTGGGGCGTTTCTGCCCAGGTAGAGCGGTGGTTGGAGAGCGTTTCTGGTTGGTCGAGCAAGACGGCGTTGCTGTACTCCGCTGCTGTACCAGCTGTCGTCCTTCGCAGGATTGGTGAGGACACCAGCTTGAGTGCACAGGTAGATGTGAACCTGCGAAAGATCGCCGGGTACCACCCCATAGCCCCGGTGCTGCGAAGCCAGCAAGCGCGTGACACGAGCGGGCGTATCACCTATTAAATCCGGGTGGCGTCCTCGAAGTAATGCGCAAGCGATTTGACTAGCTCGCCGCAGCACGCTTTTGCCCAGGTGTCCAGCAGACCCTTCCCATCTGCCCTGATCTTCCCGTCTGCCGTCGGCCCGCCCCGCCAGGGGCAGCGGGCCGGCGACGGAGTGTCAAGCTCGGCATCGCATGTCCCTTGGCCGGTGACCTTCCGCGTGGGCTGTTGTCCTCCGGTGCTGCCGAGCTTGACACGCAGGAGCCGGTCTGCTGGGCTTGCCCGGGCCGATGGCAGGCGGGACGATCAGGGCTTCCACCTCAGCCCTCACGGTCATCCACCACAAGATCGCGATCTTCCCGGAGCCGGAGGCCCCCGCCGGAGGCAAAAAACAGACCTTCCCCGCACCCACCCGGCCCCGTTCCCGATCCTCCCTTCCTTTTCTCCTTGCTTTGTGTCTCTGGGCGTCGTTCGCCTGGTCATGCCGTGCGCTGGGCTCAAGGACAGGGCATTGCGCCATGCTGTGGTTCACCCGCGTGGAAACAGGCCTGGTCGTCGCGGGTGGGTCTGCTGCCGTGCTCGTGGCCACGCCGCTTGCGGCGTGGGCCGCGCCGCCGCCGGCGGGACCGGCCCCGGGCCGCAGCCCGCCGGCGAGCGGGCGCGAGCCCGGCACCTGGCTGTGTGGGTGTGCTCTCGATCGGGGAGAGCAAGGCCGCCGGGTCCGCAGGCTGCGTGTGTGAGTGTGCTGGTTGGGTCCGCAGCGGTGGTGTCACGGGCAAAGGTGCTTGGTGCCTTGGGTGTTGTGGCCGGTTGGCGTTCGGCGGTGCCGCGGCTTGTCGCGGGCGCCCGTGTGGCGGGTGCGACGGTGCTTGGTCTAAGGCTGTTTGGTTCCTGCTGCCTGGTGTTCCCCCGCCGCTTGCGGCGGGCTTGACGACGTATGGAAATTCGTAACGCGCTGTTAGACGAGGTGCGTGCCGTCGTGCTCTCTGATGGCGGGCGTGCCGTCGTGCAATGCGTCCAGTACGCGGACTGCGAAGGCCTCCGTGACCATCTCTGACACCTCATCGGGCGTGGCCCAATGGAAGTCCCGGACCTCGTCGTTCAGCGTGAGGCTTCCGCCCGTCGCCTTGCATCTGAAGACCAGAGCGATGATGCCTCGAGCCATGTTCTTGTAGACACCGGTGAGGGCGACCGGTTCCACGGTGAGACCCGTCTCCTCGAGAACCTCGCGACGCAGGCCCTCAGTGATCCCTTCTGAGATCTCCAACACACCACCGGGTGCCTGCCACTGGCCGTTGTCGGCGCGTTGGGTCAGCAGCACGCGGCCACGGTCATCGACGATGACCCCCGCGACGCTCACAGAGTGTCGAGCATCTGCCCTCATCGTTGGTGTCCCTTCTGCGGATAGGCTGAACAGTAGTAGACGTCTGGACGAGTCAAGGAGTACGGCATGGCGGGCCCTGAGATTCTTGCCCGGCAGATTGACCAGGCAAGTGATCGTGCGGTGTTCCGTCAGATCGCTGACCACCTGCGTGAGGCCATCCTGAACGGCCGTTTGCGCGCGGGTGACAAGCTGCCCTCTGAGGCACAGCTCATGGAGCACTACAACGTGGCCCGCATGACCGTGCGCCAGGCCATTCAGGAGCTCAAGGCGGAAGGGCACGTCGAGTCGCAGCACGGCCGTGGTGTGTTCGTGCGCTCCCGTCCGCCGGTCAAGCGGTTGGCCTCGGATCGCTTCGCTCGACGTCACCGCAAAGAGGGCAAGGCGGCTTTCTTGGCCGAATCGGAGGCCGTGGGCGCGAGAGCAGACGTCGACATGATCCGGGTGAGCGAGGTGCCGGCGCCCGCCGATGTCGCCGAACGTCTCAAGATTCAGACGGGTGAGATCGTCGTTTCCCGGAGTCGGCGCTACCTGCTCGATGGTCGGCCGGTGGAGCTTGCCACGTCGTACATCCCCGTGGACTTGGCGCGCGGTACCCGGATCATGGATGACAACCCCGGGCCCGGCGGGATCTACGAGAGACTCGAAGAGCAGGGGCATCAGCTGGAACGCTTCGTGGAAGACGTGTACACGCGAATGCCCACGCGTGAAGAGGCCCGGTTGTTGTCCCTCGGTGATGGCACTCCAGTTTTCCGGCTGATCCGTACAGCCTATGACGTCGAAGGTCGCGCCGTGGAGGTTTGTGACACGATCATGCGCGGCGACGCCTATCAGCTCTCCTACGAACTTCCCGCGCACTAAGGCTTGACGCATGCCGCTCAGCTCCTCTATACATGTTACAACTCCTCTAGACGAGTAGCCGTCTAGCTGATCGATGCGAAGGAGGGCGTCATGCGCAACATCCCGGTGGACATCTCGTCGCTGTCGTTCACCGTCGCCGGTGAGCCGGAGCCGAAGATCATCGATCGGGCGACCGGTGAGATCAAGAAGGACGCCGAGGGGCGGGAGCTGTACACGATCCCGCTGCTGCCTCAGCCGAACGACGACCGGCGCAACCCGGTCATCATGGTCACCTTCCCGTCGGTCGACTTCCCGAGAATCCCCCAGGGCATTCAGGTGCGCCCGGTCGGGCTGTCGGCCTTCTTCTGGCAGATGAACGGGCGCGCGGGCCTCGGGTTCCGCGCCGAGGCGATCCGCCCGGTCGAGGCGGCGAGGGCCTGATGAGCATCGTGGGCCGCGTCTACCTGGAGAAGGGCCGTCCCGTGCGCGTCCTGATCGGGTGGGGTCGGGGTGGTGGCCCGCGCAACGTGCTCGTCGAGCGCGAGGACGGCTCGAAGGTGGTGCGCCCGTTCCGCGGGCTGCGTCGCCTACCGGCTCCCTCTGTCTCGTCGATGGAGCCGCTGTTTTGAACCAGCAGGCTTGGTCCCGGAGCGGTCATAGCTTGGCCGGCTCGGACCGCTCCGGGGTCTCCCAGCCGAATCCAGGAAAGGCATAGGAGGTCTCCAGTATGACCGACCTTTGGGTCTGGGGCCTACTGGCACCGGCATCCGTAGCTGTCGGGCTGTGGGTCTGGCAGCGGATGCATCCGGTGTCGTTCTGGTACCTGGTCGGGTTCCCGCTGCGGATGCTGATGATCTACGGCACCTGGCGCTCGGTCGCCTCCGGCTGCGGGCTGTCGCGCCGTAAGCGCCGCTGGCGTTGGACCTTCCCCGGCCTGGGGGGATGAGCCGATGGCAGCGCGTCACGTGGTCACCCTTGACCAGCGCCGCAAGCTCCGGCGCGTCGATGTCGAGCGCGCTCCCCGCATCGGGCTGATCCGCCCCACCCGCCAGGGATTCCAAGTCTCGATCCGCCTGCACAAAGGGCAGACTCCCGAGGACTACGTCCGGGTGCTGGACAAGCTCGCCCACGCCTGGCGGGTCCACTCGGTACGGCTGGCCTCGTGGGAACCGGGCCGCATCGTCCTGGTCGCGACGCTCACCGATCCGCTGGCCAAGGTGCCCTTCCCCGCCGCACCCGATGGGCTGCTGCGGGTCCGGGTCGGCCTTCTGGACACCGGTGAGCCGTTCGTCATCGACTTCCGCACCGTGCCGCACTGGATGATCGTCGGCGCGACCCAAAGCGGGAAGTCCAACCTGATCAACGCTCTGTTCGTCGGGCTGGCACCCCAGCCGGTGGCGCTGGTCGGCTTCGACCTCAAGGGCGGCGTGGAGCTGGCACCGTATGAGCGCCGGCTGAGCGCACTGGCCACCGAGCGAGCCGAGTGCATCGCCCTGCTGGCCGACCTGATCGGCGTCATCAAAGACCGCATGGCCTTGTGCCGCACCTACCGGGTGCGCAACATCTGGCAGCCCGGCCTGCCGGATGCCGAGCGCCCGATCCCGATCGTGCTGCTGGTCGACGAGGTCGCCGAGCTGTTCCTGATGGCCGACAAGAAAAAGGAACAGGAGGAGGTCTCGGCCCTGGCAACCCGGCTGCTTCGGGTGGCCCAGATCGGCCGGGCGTTCGGGATCTACCTGGTGGTCTGCGGTCAGCGTATCGGCTCCGACCTCGGCTCGGGCGTGACCGCGCTCCGCGCCCAGCTCACCGGCAGGATCTGCCACAAGGTCAACGACGAGGAAACCGCCAAGATGGCCCTCGGCGACATGGACCCTGCCGCGCTGGCAGCCGCCCGGAAGATCCCGGCCTCCATGCCCGGCACCTCGGTGGTCATCGGCGCCGATGGCCGCTGGCGGCGCATGCGCTCGGCCTACGTGTCCGAGAACGAGGCCGACGCCGCCGCCGACACCTGGACACACCTGGCACCCTCCTGGGAAGACCTCACCGGACGCGCCTCGGCTGACCCGGTGGATGCCAGCGATGTGACCCCCGAGGAACTGGCCGAGTTCTCGGCTTCGACCTCCGCCTGATTCCTGATCTCCCCGGCTCGGGCATGGCGTGAGCCCTGATCACGCCAGGTCCCTGCCTGATCCATGCCCTCGTCGCCTCACACGGAGGCGCACTCCATGCGCCGCATGGACCTTGCCCAAATGCGCGTGCTCGAAAAGCCCTGCCGCCGGTGCGGCCACCAGAAGGCCGTCCACACCGGAGGCGCGAAAAAGGACGGCTGGGCGATCTACGACCCGACCTGGGCCAACGCCTCCGGCTGGTGCCAGACGCCCGGCTGCACCTGCTCTCGTCGTACCTCATAGCTCGAAGGAGACCCCTGATGCGCCGCGTCAAAGCCGCCTTGGCCGACAACGGGCCGGTGGTGATCCTCGCGGTGATCGCCGCTGTTGGCAGCTTCGACCACATCAGCCACCTGGCCGCTCGGTACGGCCAAACCGGCTGGCGCTCCTGGGCGGTGGCGGTGTGCATCGACCTGATGTGCGTGATGGCCGCCCGCGAACGCCAGCGGGACAAGCGGCTCGGGCGCCGCCCGCGCGGGCCGGTCTCGTGGCCCACGCTGGTGCTCGCCGGCGGCATCACGCTCACCCTGGCGGCCAACCTCGCCCAAGCCCACCCAAGCCCGTGGGGCTGGATCGTGGCCGGAACCCCCGCCGGGGCGTTCCTGATCGCGGTCTCCATGCTCGAGCGCCGCGCTGCCCACGCACACCAGGTCGCCTCACCGATGGATCAGGCGCGTGGGGTCGCCGTGGTCGACACCGTGCACCGCGATGTGATGCCCGACCTGCAACCCCGCGGTTCGGCCGGTGCGGTGACCTCCGGTGCCCTCGGCCACGGTACGGCCGGACCTCTGGTCGAGGCGGCACCGTCCGGGCGACCAGTCGACAGCCGGGACTACGCGGGGGGCGAGCACGTCGGCGGCCTGTTGTACGGCGTAGCCGCCGCGGCGGTGTCGGCTGGTGGCGGTGTCGAGCGGGGTGAGGCGGGCGACGTCGCGGACCCGACGCGGGCGAAAAGGACCCGTCGCACCAGAAGTTCGCGGCCAAGCTCTCGGCCGCGAAAGACCCGGTCGCGACGACGAACCGCCGCCTGGGCCAGGTCAAGAAGCCCGAGCTGCGCGCCGCCGCGCTGCGGGCGCTCGAGCGCGAGCTGGAGCGGCGCAACCGTCGGCGTCCCGAGGGCATGCGGCAGGCCCTGCGCCACCGCTCCAACCAGGAGGCGTTGGAGTGGGCGAGGCAGCGCATGCTGCTGCCGCGCGAGACCTGGCCGGACGAGGAGTTCCAGGCGCTGCGGAACTACACCGCCGACTCGGACCCGGTGAATTTCGCCCTCCGCGGCCAGCAGCCGATGACCCCGACCATCCAAAAGTGGGTGGACAACATCGACCAGGCGATCGGGCGCTCGACCCTGCCCGAGCCGGTGATCGTCCACCGCGGCCTGCGCGACGGGTTCAAACACGCGCTCGGCGTGGAGCCGGACGACGAGGCCGGGATGAAGGGCCTGGTCGGCCGCGTGTTCCGCGAACCGGGCTACATGTCAACGTCGGTCGGCCGCAAGGCGGCATTCGACGGGCCGTACCATCTAATGATCCGCGTACCCGCGGGTCACGAAGGCGTCTTCATCGACCCGTACAGCGTGTTCCCGGGCGAGCGGGAGATCATCCTGCGCCGGAACACGCACTACGTCATTCACGACGTGTACCGTGTCGGGTACAGGTGGCACATCGAGGCCGAGGTCGTGCCGGACGGCTGGACGCCGGGCCCGGACTGGACCCCGGACCCGTGGGGCGACGCGCACGAGGGCTACCAGAAGAACTAAAGGCCCCTCGGAGCGTTCTCTAGGCAAGAGAGGAGCCTATGCCGGACGTCCCGAACCGTTTGTCTGAGCCGCTCGCGGCCGTACCGGCGGGCGGCGCGCAGACGTACAGCCACAAGGCGAAGGGGCCGACCCGCCGCGCCGCACTCCGCGACTCCGCGGACGGCCCCATCCTCGGCTACGTCTGGTCGGACGGCCGCGAGGCGGCCGGGTGGCTCGACGCCACGCCGCGCAGGCCGGAGACGTCGCGCGCCGCCGCGTTCGTCTGGCGGGTGCATCGCCACCTGTTCGAGCAGGGGCGGCCCGCCGCCGAGGTGCTCAACCCCGAGCACTACGCGCCGATGTACCACCTCGACCCGCCCGCCGAGCCGTCGAGCGGCCGGGCACGCCGGCCGCGGGCGTGATCAGTCCGCGCCGCACCATTTCCGCACGGCGGCGACGACCTGCCGGGCCTGCGCGTTGTCGATCGTCGTGGTGCCACCGCTGAACCGCTGGCGGGTACGGCGCACCACGTCGGCGATCGGCACGCCGTCGCGCAGGTCGAGACACACCGCGCGCCCTCGCGACACCGCACGATCCGGCTTGACCACTAGGCCGGGGTCGATCTCCTCGAGCGCAGCCAGGTAGGCGGCGCGCACGTCCCCCGTGGGGGTAGGCACGCCCGTGCTCGGCTGCGGCACCGCCGTGCTCGGCTCGGCCGCCGGCGAGGGCACCGCCTGGCCGTCGCCGCCGCCGACCGCCTCGACGACGCCGCCGAGCACGGCCAGGCCGAGGAATCCCCCGGCGACGTACAGCGCCCACCGGCCGCGCCGCCGCCGCGGGGGCGCGGGCTTCTCAGACCACCCTGAGGACGTCTCAGACGTCCCGTACGGCCCCGAAACGGGGCTCTGCGACTGATGGGGCCACCCGTGTACGTGAGGCCCCTGTAACGCGCTCTGAGGGCCGTGCAGCGGCCCTTCACCTAACGGCTGGTTGTGCATGCGCCGAACCATAGCCAGCCGCACCCACAAACCACCGCCGAAACGGCGGACACACCTGCCCGGAACGGGCGTCTCCACCCATCCCGAAACGGGAGTTCACCATGCCTCCAGTCAGTGACGCGCCGGCCGAGCCGGACAGCACCCGGCCGGACGACCAGGCCCAGGATCAGGACCAGGCACAGGCCGCCGACACGCAGCCGGAACCCGACAAGGGCGACGACACGGCGGACGACAAGGGCGGCAAGGACGGCAAGGGCGACGACGACGCTGCGAGCCTCAAGTCCATCGCGCGGCGGTGGGAGACCAGGGCCAAGCAGAACAAGGCCGAGCTGGACAAATTGCGCGCCGAGCACACGGCCCTGATCGACCAGATCGCGAAGGCCCTCGGCCTCAAGGCCGACGCCGACGACGACCCGGCGAAGGTCGCCGAGAAGCTCACCAGCGAGCTGGCCAGCACCCGTGACGAGCTGCGGCAGGCCCGCGTGGAGCTGGCCGTGCACCGCGCCGCTGCCCGGCACGGCGGCGACCCGGACGCCCTGCTCGACTCGAGGTCGTTCCTCAAGGCCGTGGCGGACCTCGACCCGGACGACGACGGGTTCGACAAGGCCGTCAGCGAGGCGATCGCCGACGCCATCAAGGCCAACCCGCGCCTCGCGGCCAAGCCCGCGCCCGAGCCTGATCCCGGCAAGAAGGCCCCGTCCCGGTCCGGTGGCGACATGACCGGCGCACCCGACCGCGGCAGGCAGCGCCCGACGGGCCTGGCCGCGGCGATCCGCAGCTACTACGGCCGATAGGAGACGACGTGGCTATCACCCTGCAGATGGCGCAGATCAATGCGCGGTCCGACATCGACCACGCGGTGATCGACAACCTGCGCCGGAACTCGTGGATCTTCGACCAGGTGACGTTCGACGACGCCGTCACCCCTGGGGCGGGCGGCGGCACGCTCACCTACGGGTTCACCCTGCTCAAGACCGCCCGCGGCGCGTCGTTCCGGGAGATCAACAGTGAGTACAACCCGGCCGAGGCGACCCGCGAGCACAAGACCGTGCAGCTCCGCCCGTTCGGCGGGTCGTTCCAGATCGACCGGGTGCTGGCGAACCTCGGCCCCGCGGCCACGAACGAGACCGCGTTCCAGATGCAGCAGCTCGTGGTGGGCGCGACCGTGGCCGGCCTTCCAGAGGGAGGTCGCGGCGCTCTGCGACTGAGAAACCCCTGATGCCGCCTGTTGCGGTGTACCGGCCCTCGGGCATCGGTCCCCGGCAAGGAGTTCGGGTACCCCGCGATCGGGCCGTACATCCGCCGGCCGCGGTTGCCGCTGAGCGTCCGGGCGACGAGGGAGGAGCTGGTCGCCTACGCGATCGAGCAGGGTGCCGATCCCGCCATGCTCGAGGGGGCGACGCGCGAGCACCTGCTCGAGGTCTACGTGCGGCGCGCCTACAGCTCCCCCAGCCCGGCCCTGGCGTCGTGGCTGCCGGTCGCCAAGGGGCTGACGCCGCACGGGCTGCGGCATAGCTGGCAGACGGCGATGGACGACGGCGGGATCAAGAGATCCTTGTCGATGCACGTGATGGGCCACGAGGACCACTCGATGTCGGCCCGGTACGGCCACATCACGGACACGATGCGCGAGGAGCTGCTGGACCTGCAGGCCCGTTTGTGGTCGGACGCGCTCGCCTGGCGGGCGCGTCTCGACCCCCGCTCCACGGTGGGCGTTCTGGACGCCGCCCTGGCTCCGTGGCGTGACGGATCGGTTACTCCGCTTGGGAGCGTCTCCCAAAATTCTCCCAAGCGGGGCCGGGGCCGACTCACCGGATAGGGGTGAGACGGCCCCTGACCTGCGGTGGAGCTAAGGGGATTTGAACCCCTGACCCCCTCGATGCGAACGAGGTGCGCTACCGGACTGCGCTATAGCCCCAAGGACGCGACCAGAGTAGCAAACTTTCCGGGGTGCTTGCGCCACGGTTTTCAGTCGCCGACGGCGCGGCGCGGCGGATCCGCGTACTGGTCGAACAGCTCGGCCCGCCGGGGACCCTGGAATTCGAGCACGTCAGCGGTGGTCTGCCGGGCCGCGAGGGCCTCGCGGCGGCGCCGGGCGCGCTCCGCGCGGAGCCGGGCGGCGTGGGCGCGGCGTTCCGCGTCGATGCGGGCGGCGACGCGGAGCATGACGAGGTAACCGAGGAGGATGACGACGGACGGGATCACGCCCCACCAGGAGACCACGCCGGTGGCCGCGGTCACGGTGGACGCGATCACGAGGAGCACGGAGTAGAACAGGCGCCTGCGGCGGCGGGCGATGATGCGGGCGCGGCGGCGCTGGGCGGCGCGGCGGCGGGCGGCTCGGGAGGACATGGGCGGCGTGGTCGAGGGCTTGTCGCCGGACTGGGGGGAGAAGGCGGCCTGGGATGCGGTGGGGTCCGAACCGGCCTCCGATGCGGTGTCGCTCCCTGCGCCGGACACAGCGTCGGACACAGTGCCGGACACAGCGTCGGATACAGCGTCGGATGCGGTGTCCACGTCGGCGGCGGACCCGGTGGCGGAGCCGAGGCCGGGGCTCACGGCGGAGCCGGCGTCGGCCCGGTCCCCGGCCCGGGCGGTGACGGACCCGGAGGCGCCCATCGCGTGCGCCGCGGACCCGGCGGAGGGCCGGGCGGCCGAGGCGGGGGCGTCGTCGTCGACGAGGGTGTCGCCGCCGCTGTCGTCACGGATCTCCTCGGAGGTCTCGTCACGGGACCGATCACTGATATCGTCGCGGGTGGAGCCGCCCGTGTCACCCGCGGCGTCGCCGGCGGTGTCCTCGCCGAAGGCGGGCACGAACTCGTCCTCGTGGCCGCGGTCCCGGCGCAGCCACATCGGCACCAGGACGCACAGCCACATCAGGACGATGGCGAGATAAAGGAATACGCTACCCATGACACCGCCTCCGGGCAGCGTGAACACATCCTGGGTCTTTTGCCGTCACCGATGTGCTCACGTCACGCACCGTAAGACCGTGTGTGATTGTTTGACGAGTATTCGGTGCGGTGTGTCGCGAGATCGGCAAAGCCGTTAACGCCCTGGTCATTCAGGAGCCGTCGCGCGCAGCCGCCTCCCGGGTACGCCGCCACTGCGCCAAAAGGCCGTTCGGAACGTCCTCCAGCGTCAGCGCGTAGCAGATGTGGTCTCGCCAGGCGCCGTTGATGTGCAGTTGACGTCGGCGTAGGCCCTCCTCCCGGAAACCGAGCTTCTCCACCACCCTACGGCTGGCGTGGTTTTCCGGACGGATATTGGCCTCCAAACGATGTAGACCCGTGGTAAAGAAACAGTGGTCCACGGCCATGGCGAGCGCGGTCGGAATGATGCCGCGACCGGCGAGCTCCCGGTCGATCCAGTAACCGACCTGGGCGGAGCGGGCGGCTCCCCACGTGATGCCGCCGATCGTGAGCTGCCCGGCGAAGCGCCCCTCGTAGGTCACCACCCAGGGCATGGCGAGGCCCTGCCGCGCCTCCCGGCGCAGCGTGCCGACCATGGCGATGTACGGCCCGAGGCCGGTGCGGTACAGCGGCGTCTCCGGGTTCGTGGGCTCCCATGGGCGCAGCCACTCGATGTTGCGCAGCCGCGTCTCCCGCCAGACCCGTACGTCACGGAACCGGATGGGCCGTAGGCCGACCGGCCCCTCCGTCAGGGTCACCGGCCAACCGCGAAGTCGATCCACCTGTCAATCATCCCTCTGCGACCGCCGATCCGCCACGCCGTCCTCCTTTGCTCGGATTCTCCCCGTTTCGGGGCGGCGGCGCGCAGCCTCCGGCCGCTCAGCCTCTGGGGTGGTCGCCGCCGTGGATCTGGTCGACCGCGTGCCGCAGGATCGGCGCGAGCACGGCCATGCCGTCCTTGACGCCGCCCGAGGAGCCCGGAAGGTTCACGATCAGCGTGCGGCCCGCCACGCCGGCGAGGCCGCGCGACAGGATCGAAGTGGGCACCTTCTCCCGGTTCACCTGGCGGATCGCCTCGGCGATGCCGGGGATCTCCCGGTCGAGCACGCGCCGGGTCAGCTCGGGGGTGAGGTCGGTGGGGGTGAGCCCGGTGCCGCCGGTGGTGACGATCACGTCGTAGCCGTCGCGTACGCCGTCGCGCAGCGCGGCCTCCACCGGCTCGCCGTCGGGGATGACGAGCGGGCCGTCCACCTGCTCGCACCCGGCCTCCTTGAGCAGCGACACGAGCAGCGGGCCGGACCTGTCCGGATAGATGCCCTTGGCCGCCCGGTTGGAGACCGTGATCGCGAGCGCTCTCACGAGGACGCCCCCGGCCGCTCGGCGGCGGCCTCCCGGGTCCACACGCCGGTCTTGCCGCCGGTCTTCTCCTCCACCCGCACGTCGGTGATGACCGCCGCCGGGTCCACGGCCTTGACCATGTCGATGAGCGCGAGCGCGGCCACGCTCACCGCGGTGAGCGCCTCCATCTCCACGCCGGTGCGGTCGGCGGTCTTCACCCGGGCGGTGATCTCCACGCCCGAGTCGACCACGGTCAGGTCGACGTTCACCCCGTGCAGCGCGATCGGGTGGCACAGCGGGATGAGGTCCGGGGTGCGCTTGGCCCCCTGGATGCCCGCGATGCGGGCCACGCCGAGCGCGTCCCCCTTGGGCACCTCGCCGGAGCGGAGCAGCGCCACGGCCTCCGGCGACAGCAGCACGCGGCCGGTGGCGCGCGCCGTGCGCACGGTGACGTCCTTCGCCGAGACGTCGACCATGCGGGCCGCGCCGGTCTCGTCGATATGGGTCAGCCCACGCATGTCGCCCTCCTGACCGGCCGCCGCCGGCAGTCGCTCAGCCGTACGAGTACCCCAGATCGTACGCGGGGCGCGGGCTCAGAGGGGAATGACCCGGACCGTGGCGCCCTTGGGCACCTCGGTGACGTCCTCGGGCACGACGATGAGCGCATTCGCCCCGGCGAGCGCGCCGAGCTGGTGCGAGCCCTGGCCGCGCACCGGCGACACCACGTCGCCGTCGAGCACGCCGCGCAGGAACGAGCGCTTGCCCTTGGGCGAGCGCAGCGGCGCGTCCACGGTCGCGGGCACGGTCCTCGGCGGGCCTGCGGGCAGGCCGCGCATCTTGTCGAGCGCGGGCCGGACGAACAGCACGAACGACACGAACGCCGACACCGGGTTGCCGGGCAGGCAGAAGATCGGCACCCGGTCCTCGCCGACCACGCCGAACCCCTGCGGCATGCCGGGCTGCATCGCGACCTTGTCGAACCGCACCGTGCCGAGCGGGCCGAGCGCCTCCTTCACCGGCTCGTAGGCGCCCATCGACACCCCGCCGCTGGTGATCACCACGTCGGCGCGGACGAGCTGGGCCTCCAGCCGCTCGAGGAACTCGGCCGGGTCGTCGGTGACGGCCTCGGCGCGGTACGCCTCGGCCCCGGCCTGCCGTACCGCGCCGCAGAGGGTGTAGCTGTTCGACTCGTAGATCTTGCCGGGGGTGAGCGGCTCGCCCGGCGGCACGAGCTCGGCGCCGGTCGACATCACGACCACCCGCGGGCGCGGCAGCACCCGCGCCCGGCGCCGCCCCACCCCGGCGAGGATGCCGAGCTGGGCCGGGCCGATCAGCGTCCCGGCGGGCAGCACGACCTGGCCGGGCCGTACGTCCTCGCCGGCCCGGCGGATCGCGTTGCCCGGCTCGGGCGCGCGGCGGATCGCCACGCGCACCGTGCCGCCGTCGGTCCACTCCACCGGCACGACCGCGTCGGCGCCGCCGGGGACCGGGGCGCCGGTCATGATCCGCGCGGCCATGCCGCGGCCCACCGCGTACGTGCGTCCGTCCCCGGCCGCCACGTCGTCCATCACCGGCAGCACGACCGGGCTCGTCTCGGACGCGCCGGCCACGTCCGCGGCCCGCACCGCGTAGCCGTCCATCGCGGAGTTGTCGAACGGCGGCAGCGGCAGCGGCGAGGTGACGTTCTCGGCGAGCACGGTGCCGAGGGCCTGGTCGAGATCGAGCTCGAGCGGGGTGACCGCTCGCACGGTGGCGAGGATCTCCTCCAGGTGCCGGTCGACGGGCTTGAGCGGGACGCCGTCACCGGGGCGTCGGGGATCGTGCACGTGCCTATTGTGGCCTACCGCACCCGCTCCTCCACGAAGCGGCGCAGCCACGGCAGGAACTCGGGCGCGAGGTCCTCGCGTTCCGCCGCGAACGTCACCACGGTACGCAGGTACTCGGCCTTGTTGCCGGTGTCGTAGCGGCGGCCGCGGAACAGCACGCCGTGGACGGGGCCGCCCTCGTCACGGTCCCGTCCCGCGAGCGTGAGCAGGGCGTCGGTGAGCTGGATCTCGCCGCCGCGGCCCGGCTTGGTCTCCTCCAGCACCGCGAAGATCGCCGGGTCGAGCACGTAGCGGCCGATCACCGCCCAGTTCGACGGGGCGTCCTCGGGCGCGGGCTTCTCCACCAGGTTGGTGACCCGCACCACGTCCTCCTCCTCGGTGGGGGCGATCGCGGCGCAGCCGTACAGCGAGACCTGGTCCTTGGGCACCTCCATCAGCGCCACCACGCTGCCGCCGTACCGCTTGCGCACCTCGATCATGCGCTTGAGCAGCGGGTCACGCGGGTCGATGAGGTCGTCACCGAGCAGGCAGGCGAACGGGTGGTCGCCCACGTGCTGCTTGGCGCACAGCACGGCGTGGCCCAGGCCCTTCGGCTCGCCCTGCCGTACGTAGTGCACGGTGGCGAGGTCGGCCGTCTCCAACACCTGTGACAGCCGTACCTCGTCCCCCTTTGCGGCGAGCGCCTCCTCAAGCTCGTACGCTCGGTCGAAATGGTCCTCGATGGAACGCTTGTTCCGGCCCGTGACCAGCAACACGTCGAGGAGCCCGGCGTCCACCGCCTCCTCGACCACATACTGAATGGCCGGCTTGTCGACGATGGGCAGCATCTCTTTCGGCGTGGCCTTCGTGGCGGGGAGGAATCGTGTTCCGAGGCCCGCCGCGGGGATGACGGCTTTCGTCACAGTGTCGAAGTCAGCCATGCATTGACTTTAATGGAGGGGCTTATGGAGAAGCGGGAGCTGCGTCGCCGGATTCTTGAGAGACGGGCCACAGTGCAGGACCCGCAGCGCGCGGCGGCGGCGATCAGGGAGTCGCTTCTCGACCAGCCGTGGGTGCAGATGGCGGGGCTTGTCGCGTGCTATTGGTCCTTCGGCACCGAGCCGTCGACCCACGGCCTTGTGTACGCGTTGTGGAAGCACGGCGCGACGGTGATGCTGCCCGTTCTCCGCCCTGACAACGATCTTGACTGGGCCGTTTACGACGGCCCGGACTCGCTCGCCCCGGGGCGAAACGGCCTGCTCGAGCCGGTCGACACGCGCCGCGGCGTGGACGCGATCCGCACCGCCGCGCTCGTGATCGTGCCCGCGCTCGCGGTCGACCGGACCACCGGGGTACGGCTCGGCCGGGGCGGCGGCTCGTACGACCGGGCGCTGGCGCGGGTGGGCCCGAACGTGCCCACGGTGGCCCTGCTGCACGAGGGCGAGCTGATCGACGGCGTCCCCGCCGAGCCCCACGACCAGCCGGTCCGGTACGCCGCGCTCCCCTCGGGAATCGTGAGGGTCGGGCGGGTCGAGGCGGCGACGTAACGGAAATTACGTGGCCCGCGGCGGAGTGGCCGGGCGACGGCGGAAGCCCGCGGCCGGTGGGCCCGGGCGGGAAGGAGGGGCCGGGTGCGTCTCGACGTCTGGCTGCTCCTCGGCGCGGGCGTGGTGATCGCCGCGATCGTCGCGGTCCGGATCGCGCACGGCACCGGACTGCCGAGCCTGCTCATCTACCTCGGCCTCGGGCTGCTGCTCGGCGAGGACGGGCTCGGCATCGGCTTCGACGACGCCGAGCTGGCGCGGGAGATCGGGCTCGTCGCGCTGGCGGTGATCCTCGCCGAGGGCGGGCTGACCACGAACTGGCGGCAGGTACGGCCGGCCGTACCGGCGGCGATCGTGCTCGCCACGGTCGGGGTCGGGGTGAGCGTGGTGGTGCTCGCCGCGTGCACGGTGGGCCCGCTCGGCCTGGACTGGCGGTCGGCGCTGCTGCTCGGCGCGGTGCTCGCCTCGACCGACGCGGCCGCGGTGTTCTCGGTGCTGCGCCGGCTGCCGCTGCCGGCCCGGCTCGCCGGGGTGCTGGAGGCCGAGTCCGGGTTCAACGACGCGCCCGCGGTGATCGTCGTGGCCGCGCTGAGCACCGGGGGCACGTCGGCGGCGCGGGCCGGGTTCGTCGTGCTCGACGTGGTCCTGGAGCTCGCGATCGGCGCCGCGATCGGGCTCGGGGTGGGGGTCCTCGCCGCGTTCGCGCTGCGCCGGGTTGCGCTGCCGGCGTCCGGCCTGTACCCGATCGCGGTGTTCGCGGTCGCGCTGGGCGCGTACAGCGGGGCGGTGCTCGCGCACGGCAGCGGGTTCCTCGGCGTCTACCTCGCCGCGGTGGTGCTCGGCAACGCGGGCCTGCCGCACCGGGCCGCCACCCGCGGGTTCGCCGAGGGGGCGGCGTGGCTCGCCCAGATCGGGCTGTTCGTCATGCTCGGCCTGCTCGCCCGGCCGGACGAGCTGCCCCGGGCGCTGGTCCCCGGGCTGGTCGCCGGGTTCGCGCTGATCCTGGTGGCGCGGCCGGCCTCGGTGGTGGCCTCGGCGCTGGTCGCCCGGCTGGCCCGGATCGGCGCGCTCTCCTGGCGGGAGCAGGCCTTTTTGTCGTGGGCCGGGCTGCGCGGCGCGGTGCCGATCGTGCTCGCCACGATCCCGTGGGCGGCCGGGGTGCCCGGGGCGAAAACGATCTTCAACGAGGTCTTCGTCATCGTGATCGTGTTCACCCTGCTGCAGGGGCCCACGCTGCCGCTCGCCGCCCGGCTGCTCAAGGTGGCCGATCCGGCCGAGGCGCACGAGCTCGACGTGGAGGCGGCGCCGCTGGAGGAGCTCAAGTCCGAACTGCTCCAGGTCGGGGTGCCGCCCGGGTCGCGGCTCGACGGCGTGGAGGTCTTCGAGCTGCGGCTGCCCGGCGACGCGGCGGTCACCATGATCGTGCGGGACGGCCGCGCGTTCGTGCCCGGGCCGAGCACCCGGCTGCTCGCCGGGGACCGGCTGCTCGTCGTCACCACCGCATCGTCCCGGGAGGCGGTGGAACGCCGGCTGCGCGCGGTGAGCCGCGGCGGCAAGCTCGCCGGGTGGCACGGCGAGCGGGGGGACTGAGGCCGGCGCCTGCGGCCGTAGTGTGGCATGCGTCACGCGGTGGCAGGCGCCGGGGCGGCTGTGCCGTACCGGGGGTGGGCCGCGGATGCCGTGTGGTATGGGGCCGAGCGGCCTCGGCGATCACGCCCGGGCGGTACGGCGGGGCGCTCGCGGGCGGGGCGAAGGCGCTGGTCAACCGGGCTAGACCGGTCCTGAGTGGCATTTATGCTAGTCCGAGCCGTACCATTAGCAGTCGCACCGTCAGAGTGCCAAGCCGGTGTGAGCCATTGAGGAGGAGTGCGTGCCCACCTACCAGTACGCCTGTACCGCCTGCTCCGAGCAGCTCGAGGTGGTGCAGAAGTTCACCGACGACCCGCTGACCGAGTGCCCGAGCTGCAAGGGACGGCTGCGCAAGGTCTTCTCGCCGGTCGGCATCGTCTTCAAGGGCTCCGGCTTCTACCGCACGGACAGCCGCTCGTCGAACGGCTCGTCCTCCTCGTCGAGCCCGTCGAGCTCGAACGGGAGCAAGAGCGACTCGAGCTCCTCGTCGTCCGACAGCAGCAGCAAGTCCGACAGCAAGAGCACCGCGTCGACCTCGGCCGCCTGAGCCGACCGCACACCGCTGAGCGCGGCCACTCCTCCGCCCGCAAGCGGTTACAGGCGTTGCCCGGGCGTCGCCGCTCGGCACTCCCGAATATTGGCCCGGTTTGCCCGGTTTTGTGAGGGTTGACCGGGCCTGTGGCCATTGCGCGGACGGTTCCGGACGTCGTCGTCGGGAGTCGTTCCCGGGAATCGTCCGCGGGCCTTTCTCCGACATCACCGCCCACCGCACCGGTTCCCGGGCGGTCTCCCCGGCGCATGGCGCGGCGGGGCGCGGAATCGTGGTGTCTCGGTGTCCATTTCATCGTGTCCAGGGCGTGCCCTTGACACGACCGGTGCGGTGCCGCACCAGGTGGGCCGCACGGCGCCCCTCCCCGGCCGCGCCGACCGGCCGCACCGGCGCGGATCTGCGGCGTGTCCGGCCACGACGGCGCACCGCGGGACGGCCGGCCCGCCGGGTGGTGGGATCCCGCTCCGCACCGACGCGACGGCGCGTCCGGGCCGGATCCCGCGCGACACCTGCGGCCCCGAGGGGCCTTCACACATCCCTTTACGAATCCTGCGGGAAACTCCGTCGGCGGCGACGAGTACCGTACCCGCTCACGCCTTTCCCTTGGGCGTTGTCCACGGTTTTTCGCGGCGGGATAAAACGGCGGTGACGGGCCCGCGATCCCGGCGACCCGGCTCGCCGGTTTTCGGCAGGCCGAAATACGGCTGGGCGCGTTTTCTTTTTTGCCGATCGACTCCGCTCGCCGTACCGTCGCCACGTCTCGCGAATCGGCCCCGGGAATGCCACCGGCGGCGGTGCGGCTCCGCGCTCGGGCGGGGAGATCCGGCGTCGTGCCGCCTCGCGCTCCGGCCGTCACCGGCACGGCCGTCGTCCACAGGCCTGCAGTTCGTTGTCCACAGCCGTGCCCGCCCGGATCCGGTTATCCACAGCCCGGACCACCCCGCTCCGCACGCGCCGGCGCATTCGTTAGTGTCGGCGCCATGGTCACTCGCGCGGAAATCGCCGTCATCGGAGGCTCCGGCTTCTACTCCCTCCTCGACGAGGCCGAGGAGCTCCAGGTGGACACCCCCTACGGTCCCCCCAGCGACGTCATCACCGTGGGCCGGATCGGCTCCCGGACCGTGGCCTTCCTGCCCCGCCACGGCAGGGGCCACCGCCATCCCCCGCACCGCATCCCCTACCGGGCCAACATGTGGGCGCTGCGCTCGCTCGGCGTGCGCCAGGTGCTCGCCCCCAGCGCCGTCGGCTCCCTCCGCCAGGAGTACGGCCCCGGCACCCTCGTCATCCCCGACCAGCTGGTCGACCGCACCTCCGGCCGCCCGCAGACCTACTACGACGAGGGCGGAGCGGTGCACGTCACCTTCGCCGACCCCTACTGCCCGGCCGGCCGGGCCGCCGCGGTCTCCGTCGCCCGCGCCGAGGGCTGGCCCACCGTGGACGGCGGCACCCTCGTCGTCATCGAGGGTCCCCGGTTCTCGACCCGCGCCGAGTCCCAGTGGTTCGCGAGCAACGGCTGGACCATCGTCGGCATGACCGGCCACCCCGAGGCGGTGCTCGCCCGCGAGCTCGCCCTCTGCTACACCTCCCTCTCCCTCGTCACCGACCACGACGCCGGGGTGGAGGTGGGCGAGGGCGTGAGCCAGGAGGAGGTCTTCGCCTTCTTCGCCGCCAACATCGAGCGCATGCGCTCCCTGGTGGCGAAGGTCGTCGAGACCCTCCCCGAGGAGCGCACCTGCCCCTGCGGCCACGCCCTCGACGGCATCAAGCTCCCCTTCGAACTCCCCTGACCACGGCGTCCGCCCGATCGGCACGCCGCCGGGCCGGCGGGTGACCACCCCGCGCCCGGTACGGCGGTGCCCTCGCCGGACAGGTGTGGCGACCGTCGTCGGCGCGGCCGAGGAGGGACGCCGCGACCCGCCTCGGCATCGGCCCGTCCGGCCCCGGGCCCGGGCACCGGCGCCTCCCCGAGGACCGAGGGCCGCCGCCCCGGCGGCCCCGTCCCCGTCCCCCACACCGACACGAGGACACCGCCCCGCCGCGCCCACCCCACGGCCGGCACGACGGCAGCGACCGAACGCACGCCAGCGGACGGCCCACCCCCCAGTCCGCCTCGCCCACAGGACCGGACCCGCGGCAAAACCGCACACCCGGCCCACGGCACGACCCCCCAGGAACCGGCGACCCGCCACCTCGGCAGCGCCATCCAACAGCGCGACGGCGGCAGCCGGCCGCACCCCAGCAAACGGCTCACCCACCCAATCCACCTCGCCCACACGACCGGACCCGCGGCAAAACCGCACACCCGGCCCACGACGCCACCCCCAGGATTGGCGACCCACCACCTTGCCAACGCCATCCGGCCACCCCACCACCACGACCACGCCGCCTCCGCCACGCCACCACCCCGGCCGACACGGCGGCGGCATCCGAACCCACTCCACCGGACGGCCCACCCAGTCCGCCTCGCCCACACGACCGGACCCGCGGCCGAGATCCCGCACCTCGGTCCACCGTGCTTCCCCGAAAGCCGCCGGCCACCGCCTCGGCGAACCCGTCTCCTTCACCCACACCGCCGCGACCGCGCTGCCTCCGCCGCGCCACAACCCCGGCCGACACGGCAGCGGCAGCCGAACGCACCCCAGCGGACGGCCCGCCTACCCGTCCGCCTCGTGCGCACGACCGGGCCGCCGGTCGGCCCCGCGCAGCCGTACCGAATAACCGACTTCGATGCCCGACACCCGACCCGACCACAGGAGCAGGAACCGGTTATGCACGCTCTCCGTCGTCTCCTCGCCCGGCGGCGACGCCCGATCGCCGCCGGGCTCGCCGCCGCCGGGATGGCCTGCGCCCTCGTCTCGATCCGCCCCGCCCCGGGCGTGGAGATCCTCGTCGCGGCCCGCGACCTCCCCGGCGGCCCGCTCACCGCCTCCGATGTCACGTCGGCGCGCTTCCCGCCCGACGTGCTCCCCGCGGGCGTACTCCGCCCCGGCGCCCAGGTGACCGGCCGCGTCCTCGCCTCGCCCATGCGCGCGGGCGAGCCCCTCACCGACGCCCGCCTCCTCGGCCCCGGCCTGCTGGCCGGCTACGGCTCCGACCTGCTCGCCACCCCCGTCCGCATCGCCGACGCGGACGCGGCGAAGCTCCTCTCCCCCGGTGACGTGATCGACGTCCTCAGCGCCCCGGCCGACCTGGCCGCGGACCGCCCCACCGCCGCACTCCCGGTGGCCCAGAACGTCCGCGTCATCACCACCCCGACCGGCGACAGCGACACCGGTGCCCTGGTCGTTCTCGCCACCACCCCTGCCCAGGCCGCCCACCTCGCCCTGGCCCAGGCGAGCGGCCGCCTCTCCGTGGCGATCCGCCCCCGCCGCTGATCCGGCCCAGGCATGCGGCGCCGACCACCGTCCCGAAAGCCGCTCAGCGGAACGTGCCGGAAGCGCCCGGTCCCCAACAGACGCCGACCTGGCGGCCGAGCAAGGGCCGTGCGGCCGAGCACGCGACACCCCAGGAGACGGAAGGCCGGCAGCCGAGGAGAGGAGAGGAGAGGAGAAAGAGGAGAGGGAAGAGGAGAAGCCCGAGCTCAGAGCTTCGACCCGAGCTTGGGGTCGTACTCCCAGTGCCAGGGCTCGAACGGGCTCCGATACGCCCAGTCAGGGTGGATGAACCCGAACTTCTTGCTGTTGGCCTCCATCCAGTTGAACTGCGGCGACCGGAAAACCTCCACGCCTCCGCACAAATCGACCGCGAGCCCGAAGCCGTGGTTGCTCTTCCCCGGGATCGCCGCGAGCCCGGGCCGCTGGTAGTAGACGGCCTGCTGCGCGCCGAGGCTGCGGTAGCTGGAGGTGACGCACAGCGGCCTGCCGAACCGCTTGCGGTACGCCTCGTTCATCGCGGCGAACGCGATCGCCGCGTCCGCCCGCAGCTGGTGTCCCTTGGTGTTCGGCAGCGGGCAGAGGTAGGCCTGCGGCAGCAGCCCGTTCGGGTACTGGGCGGCGGTCGACACCAGCGAGGGGTTGCACCCCGTCTTCCGGGCCTGCCTGTTGAGCCGCACCCCGGCCTTCTGCAGCGCTTTGGTGAGGTTGTCCACCAGCTTCTGCGACCGCTTGCGGAGCATGTCGATCTCGGCATTGAGCTGCGCCTCCTGCAACAGGTTCGCCGCGCGCAGCTCCTGTGCCTCGGCCGCGAGCCGCTCCCGCTCCTGGAACGCCTTCCCGCTCTCCTCGAGCATCTGGTTCCTGGCCGCGACCAGATGCGTGGCGTCGCTCATCGCCCGCAGGCTCGCCTGCTCGTTCCCCGACATGAAGGAGGACAGGCCGCCGATCGTGGGCACCTGGTAGAGCGACTGCACCAGCTCCGACAGCGGCTCCCGCATCCTGGCGAGCTCCCGGTTCGCCTGCTGGAGCTGGTTGAGCTTGGCCGCGAGCTTCTTCTGCGACTCCTCGAGCGCCTTCTGCCGGTTCACCAGCGCCCGCGTGGCCGCCTCGATGTCAGCGGTGGCCTTCTGCGCCTGCCTGCGAAGTTCGAGCAGCGTGTTCGGATCCTGCTCCGACCGCTGGGCCTCCGTCTCGTTCGTGGCCCCGACCGCGACCTTGGCCCCGGCCTCCGCCGCGGAGGCCTCCGCAACGAGCGAAGTCGCCACCATGACGACCGCGATCAGCCCCGCTGACCGAGGAGATGCCACGTCCGACTCCTCCGTTTTGCCACTCGCGATCCGAACCGCAAGGCACGTTACTACAGGGAAACCAGCCCTCGACCGGAACTCTCCACGACCGGTATGTCCCGAGAAGGAGCAATTCGTGAGTCTCAGTCGCGGCGGTATGCCACGACCGCACACGACGCCGGGGCCATACCGGTCAGCCTCGGCGCCGCCGCATCCGGCCAGAGCCGCGCCACGCAGTCCACACCGCAAAAGACGGCCAGGGCCCTCGCCCACTAGCGCCACCGGCCGCCTAACGAGTGAAACACACCCACGCACCAAACGTGAGCTGCTTTCCGAAATGTCCGTTATTCCGTCACCGCCGAAAGGATCCGCAGCTGCAGCAGCGGGGTCGGCCTTTCCTGCTCGATCACTCGCTCCCCCGCGTCCGCGCGCATCTCGGCACCCCGCGCGCGCTTCTCCGCGGCCGCCATGCCCCGGCGCTTCTCCGGCGGACACTCCTCCGCCTTCTTGTCCCGCTCCAGGCGCCGACGCTCGATCCCCCGGCCGCGCTCCACGCCCCGGCCGCGCTGCCTCACCACCGCGCGCACCCGCGGCCGCTCAGCCCGCCGCACCGCCGTCGGCCTTCGTTCCCGCTCGCCCGGCCCCCGCCGGGCCCGGGCTGCCGGCTTACCCTCCTCCGTCGGCTTGGCCTCCTCCGCAGGCTTGGCCGACCTTCGCCGCGGCGCGGCCACCTCCTGCCTCCGCCGCTCCGCGGACTTCGCGACCTTCACCACCGCCCGGCCGTACACCACCTCCGGCCGCGCGAACGACAACGGCCCCCGCGACTCCACCCCGACCTCGCCGCCGTCGGCCCGCACCTCCCCCGCCTGCTGCTCCGGCACCCCGACCCCGGTCAGGGACACGACCAGCAGCGCACCCCCCAGCACCACCGGCACGAGCATCGCCACCACCAGCACCCAGGGCCGCCCAACCCCACTCGGCAGACACCCCGCCGGCTCCGGCGCCCGCCCTTCCGTCCCTCGCTTCCCTTCGCTCATGTCAGGTGACGGTAATCACCCCGCACCCCACCGAACCCACCGCTTACCAGACCTTTGCCACTCACCACACCCCTGATGACCACCCCCATCCGCGACCCACGTCGCCATGAGGCACACCAAGCCCGCTCAGTTCGGTAGGCTTACATCAACAAGCCTCCGTAGCTCAGGGGATAGAGCACCGCTCTCCTAAAGCGGGTGCCGCAGGTTCGAATCCTGCCGGGGGCACTCCTCCGACCTCGAGAGATGCCCTCTGGCCTGGGCATTTGCATTCCACCGCTCTTCTGCCGTGTGCAGCCGTAGGCCATCGGAAGCAGCCGTGGATCGCTGTTCGCGGAATATGCGTGGAATGATCTTGAGGGCGTCTGCCCAGGTCGCACCCTGACAAGGAAGGGCTCCGGACCGTGCCGGGGCCTTGTCGAAGTGTCCTGCGTGAGGTCCGCTGGGCGCCGAGCGACAGGTCCTCACCTATCCGATGGACCGGTCGATGCGGATGCGCATCGAGCACTTCCTAGCCGATACCGGCCGCCCGCACATCGGCTAGCCGCCTTTCGATCGCCTCGACCGCCGCGGTGATGCAGGGAGTGGCGTTGGCAATCGACCGGCTCACCAGGTGATCCGGTCCGTAGCGGGAGTGAATCTCGGCCAGCCGATCGGCCACGTCCAGACGTGTGCCGTCGGGTCCGGTGGTCATGTCGCAGTAGGTGAGCGCCTGCCGAAGCTCGACCGTCTCCTGGGGGAACTCGGCCTGCAGCACCTCGAGCAGGCCGCGCTGCTCGGCCTCGAACACCGCGCACGAGTGATGCGCCACCAGCCGACACAGCCGCTCATCCGCTCCGGCGACATCGCGCAGGTAGCGCGCGCCGTCCAGCGGATGGAAGCCGGTGTCGACCAGATCGGGCGCGTACCCGATGTCATGCAGCCACGCCGCCGCCTCCACCAGCTCGGCATCGGCACCCAGGACCGGCGCCAGCTCCACCGCTCGGGCCGCGACACCATTGGAGTGCGCCCATCGCCGCGGCAGCGACCGTTCAAGGAGCTTTCGAGCGAGATCGCGGGCCAGGCTGCTTGCCCCATGCCGTTCACCCTAGGCAAATTGCCTGGGCTGCCATCAGCCCGCCCCGCGCAGATGCCCCGGAACCGGGCAGCGACTGGCGCGCCCGTTCTTGGGCGTGGGCGTACTGGGCGGCTACACCACCTTCTCCACGCACATCCTCGAGGTGCACACCGCGATGCAGGCCGGTGCACCCGGCGTGGCTCTCACGTACCTGACCGCCACGCTGGTCGCCGCCCTGCTGGCGGTCTGGGCCGGCGCGGCCGTCACCGGGCAGGCGCTGGCGATCGCCAGGCGCCGCGAACACAGGAGGCAGCGGTGAAACTGCACGGACGCGCGCTGCGGCTGACCGTCTTCATCGGCGACACCGATACCTGGCATCACAAGCCCTTGCATCACGAGATCGTGCGCCGGGCGCACGCCGCCGGTCTGGCCGGCGCAAGCGTGTTCCACGGCGTGGAGGGCTACGGGGCCTCCAAAACTCGTCCACACCACACGCATCCTGTCGCTGCCGGAAGACCTGCCGGTGGCTGTCGTCATCGTCGACACCGAGGACAAGATCCGCGCCTTTCTGCCGCAACTGGACGACTTGATCAGTGAAGGGCTGATCATCCTGGACGAGGTCGAAATGATCCGGTACGTCGACCGAACACCCGGGGCGGCGGACGAGTCCGAGGCCGCAGACGGGGGCTCCCGGTGACCGCGTTGCTGGTGGCCCTCGGGGCCGCGATCGGAGCCCCGTTGCGTTACCTGACCGATCGTCTGGTGCAGACCCGACATGACTCGGTGTTCCCCTGGGGCACCCTGACCGTCAACGTGGCCGGGTCGTTCGTGCTGGGCCTGCTGGTGGGCATGCCCACCCATGCGGCCTGGTCGGCGCTGCTCGGCACCGGGTTCTGTGGCGCGCTGACCACGTACTCCACCTTCAGCTACGAGACGCTGCGGCTGGCCCGGGAGGGGTCCGGGTGCTACGCACTGACCAACATCGTCGCCAGCGTGATGGCCGGGTTCGGCGCGGCGGCGATGGGGCTGTTGGTCGCCCAGGCCATCACCGGCTGACCGCACCACAAGGACGCTTGGCGCACATGCCGATACCGGGCCGGCCCGGGTTGCTGGGTGGGAGCGTCGGTCGGGGCCGCAAGCCGAGAACGCGTTTGCGACATCGACCGGCGCAACGGCCGATCGCCGGTTAGGCTCTGGTGACCATGGCGCGGAGGATCGACTTCTACGACGACCCCAACGCCCCGCCCGCCAACAGCCTGGTCCCCTCGGTCAACGTCGTGGTCACCAACGACACCGGCGACATCCTGCTCATCCGCCGGTCCGACAACGACAACTGGGCCGTCCCCGGCGGAGCGATCGACCTGGGCGAATCCCTTCCCCAGGCCGCGGTCCGCGAGACCCGCGAGGAGACCGGCATCGAGTGTGAGATCACCGGGCTGGTCGGCATCTACACCGACCCGCGCCATGTGATCCTCTACACCTCCAACGGCGAGGTGCGCCAGGAGTTCTCCATCGTGGTCACCGCCCGTGCCACCGGCGGGACGCCGACGCCGAGTGATGAGTCGCGGGAGGTCCGCTGGGTGCCGCGCGACCAGGTCCTCTCCTATCCGATGGACCGGTCGATGCGGATGCGGATCGAGCACTTCCTCGCCGATACCGGCCGCCCGCACATCGGCTAGCCGCCTTTCGATCGCCTCGGCCGCCGCGGTGATGCAGGGGGCGGCGTTGCATCGAGCGCCCGCCCACCAGGTGCCCGGGCCGTAGCGGGTGGATGTCGGTCGGCCGGTCACGTCCACGGCCGTCCGAGCGGGCCATAACGTCCCGATCGGTGCGGCAACCCGCCGCTGCCCGCGGGGCACGCGGACTCGAGCGTCTCCGAGTGGCCGCACCGTCGGCCCCGATCTGCCGCCGCCCAACGATGCCCGACGACTGAGTCATCTAGCGGATGCCACCGGCCGCACGCGGTGGGGGGCGAGGGTGCGTTCCAGGTGTTCGGTCAGCCAGGTGGTGAGGTCGCCGGTGCCGTCGATGGCCCAGGTGAGCATGGCGCCGCAGTAGGTCGCGTACAGGTCGGCGGCCAGGGTCTCGGGGGAGGTCGCGGGAGCGAGCAGGCCGGCGTCGACGGCCTCGGTCACCAGGGCGGCGACCTCGGCGCGGAGGGCTCGGCTCTGGGCGACGGCGTGGGTGCGGAGTTCGGGGTCGGTGAGGTCGAGCTGGAGGAAGGCGAGGTTGTTGGCCATGCTCTCGGGGGTGGTGACCCCGCTCGGGAGCGTGGCCAGGGTGGCGACGAGGGCGGTCAGCGGGTCGGGGTGGGCCGCCCTGGCCTTGGCGAAGACGTCGGCGACGCCCGCCGCCTCCCGGGTGGCGAAGGCCACCAGCAGGCCGCGTTTGGACCCGAAGCGCTGAGTCAGCGCGGGGGCCGTGAGGCCGACGCGTTCGGCGACCGCGGCGAGGGTGAGGCCCTTCGGGCCCACGTCGGAGATCACGGCGGCGACGGCCCGGAAGATGGCCTCGTCGCTCACGGAGCGGGGGCGACCGGTCATGGGGCCATCCTATCCCGCCTTGCTTTATTAATGGACATAAAGTAAGTTCGGCGGCATGACCTCTCCCACCATCGACCTCACCGGCAGGGTCGCCCTGGTCGCCGGGGCGACGCGGGGCGCCGGCCGCGGGATCGCCGTCGAGCTGGGCGCCGCGGGCGCGGTCGTCTACGTGACCGGCCGGTCCACCGCGGGATCGCCGTCGCCGATGCGGCGGCCGGAGACCATCGAGGAGACCGCACGCCTGGTGACCGAGGCCGGCGGCACCGGCATCGCCGTACGCGTCGACCACACCGACCCCGGCCAGGTGCGGGCGCTCGCCGAGCGGATCGACCGCGAGCACGGCCGCCTCGACCTGCTCGTCAACGACATCTGGGGCGGCGACCCGCTGACCGAGTGGGGCGTGCCGTTCTGGCGGCACGACCTCGGCAACGGCCTGCGCATGCTGCGCAACGCGATCGACACGCACATCATCACCAGCTGGCACGCCGCCCCGCTGCTGATCCGCGGCTCCGGCGGGCTGATCGTCGAGGTCACCGACGGCGTCGGGGACGGCTACCGCGGCTCGCTCTTCTACGACCTGGTCAAGGCCTCGGTGATCCGCCTCGCCCGCGCCCAGGCCGAGGAGCTCCGGCCGTACGGCGTGGCGGCGGTGGCCGTCACGCCCGGGTTCCTGCGCTCGGAGGCCGTGCTCGACCACTTCGGGGTCACCGCCGACACCTGGCGGGACGCGATCGCCAAGGACCCGCACTTCGCCGCGTCCGAGACACCCCGTTACATCGGCCGCGGGATCGCCCACCTCGCCGCCGACCCGGACCGGCTGAGCCTCACCGGCACCGCGACCACGAGCTGGGACCTCGCCAAGCGGTACGGCTTCACCGACGTCGACGGCACGACCCCGGACTGGGGCCGCCACCTGCGGGAGCACCTGTGACGGCCGGCGTCGCGGCGGCGGGCCGTACCCGCATCACCGCCGGCTCACCCTCCTCCTGCTGTGCGCCGCCCAGTTCATGCTGATCGTCGACGTCGTCGTGGTGAACGTGGCGCTGCCGACGATCCGCGCCGACCTCGCCATCCCCGACGGCCGCCTGCACCTGGTCTCGGTCGGCTACACGCTCACCTTCGGCGGCCTGCTCATCGTCTTCGGCCGGATCGGCGACCTGTACGGCCGGCGCCGCCTGTTCCTGATCGGGGTCGGCGCCTTCACCCTCGCCTCGCTCGCCACCGGCCTCGCCCGGGCCGAGTGGCAGCTCCTGGCGGCCCGCGCCGCGCAGGGCGTCGGCGCCGCGATGGTGTCGCCCACGGCGCTCGCCCTGCTCACCACCGCCTTCGCCGAGGGCGACCGCCGCAACCGGGCCCTCGGCCTGTGGGGCGCGGTGGGCTCCGGCGGCGCGGTCGCCGGTCAGCTGCTCGGTGGCGTCGTCACCGACCTGTTCGACTGGCGGTGGATCTTCCTCATCAACGTGCCGATCGGCGCCGCCACGCTCGCGCTCGCCCGCCGTCACCTGCCGGAGAGCCGGGCCGCGGACCGGCCCGTCCTCGACGTACCCGGGGCGGTGGTGCTCACGGTCGCGCTCGCCGCCACCACCCTCGCGCTCACCCGGTACGCCGAGGGCGGCCACGCCGTCCAGGCCACCTGGCTGCTCGGCGCCGCGCCGGCCGCGTTCGCCGTGCTCGTGGTGGTCGAGCGCCGCCACCGCGCCCCGCTCCTCGACCGCCGGGTGCTGCGCATCGGCGGCGTCGCCCGGGCCAACGCGCTGCTCGCGATCGACGCCGGGGCGCTCGGGGCGTCGCTGTTCTTCACCACTCTCTATATGCAGGTGGTCCTGGGGTACTCGCCGCTCGCCGTCGGCGCGGCCTTCGCGCCGATCACCGTCCTCATCCTGCTGATCTCGCCGCGCGCCGGGGCGCTCACCACCCGGTACGGCCCGCGGCGGCTGATCGCGATCGGGTTCGCGCTGCTCGCCGCCGGCATGCTGGTGCTGGCCCGCGTGCCCGCCGACGGCACGTACCTGCGGGACGTGCTGCCCGGGATGCTGCTGCTCGCGGCCGGCTCGGGGCTCTCCTACGCCCCGATCTTCGTCGCGGGCACCGGCGGCGTGCCCGACCGCGACCAAGGGCTCGCCTCCGGGTTGCTCAACTCCGCGCAGGAGCTCGGCACCGCGGTCGGCGTCACCGTTCTCGGGGCGATCGCCACCGCCGCCACGCCCGCCGGCGGCGTCGCCGCGCTCACCACCGGCTACCGCGCCGGGCTGCTCGCCGCGGCCGCGGCGACCCTGCTCGGCCTGATCCTCGTCGCCGGGATCCCGCGCCCCGCCGCGGACGCCGCCGGGCCCGCCGGCCGCTAGCGGCCCGCATCCGGTCAGGCGGCCGCGCGCACCTCCTCCGCGGGCGACCCCTCGGGCGCGGCCGGCGCCGTCGCGGCCCGGCCGGGGAGGGCGAGCGCGAGCAGCGCGGCGAGCACGGCGAAGCCGGTGGCCCACCAGAAGCTCCACTGGAAGGCCGCGGTGAGCCCGCCGGCGCCCGTGGTGGCCGACTGCAGCAGGACGGCGAGTACGGCGGTGCCGAAGGAGCCGCCGATCTGCTGGGCGATGCGCACCAGCGCGCTGGCGTGCGCGACCTGCTCGCGGCCGAGCCCCAGGTAGGCGACGGCCATCACCGGCACGGTGACCGCGCCGAGGCCGATCCCGCGCAGCAGGAGCACCCCGCCGAGCAGCCACGGGCTCGCCTGCGCGTCGGCGAACGCGAACGGCAGGGTGGCCGCGGCGACGACCACGAACCCGGTCACGGCGACGATCCGCGCCCCGGCCCGGTCGGTGAGCCGCCCGGCGATCGAGCGGCTCAGCAGGGTGCCGACGCCCTGCGGGATGAGCGCGATCCCGGCGTCGAGCGCCGAGGTGCCGCGGACCTGCTGGTAGAACAGCGGCAGCAGGAAGAGCGCGCCGTACAGGGCGAAGCCGGAGAAGAACAGCACCGCCGAGCCCGCCGACGTCGGCCGGTGGGCGAGCAGCCGGAGGTCCACCAGCGGCTCGGTACGGCGGGCCGCATACAGGACGAACCCCGCGACCAGGGCCGCCCCGGCGGCCAGCGGGACGAGCACGGTGGGGTGCCCGAACCCGCCGTCGGAGGCCTCGGACAGACCGAACAGCAGCGCGGCGACGCCGGGCGCCAGCAGGGCGAGCCCGGCGACGTCCAGCCGCGGCCGGGAGTCCGGCTCGTCGCGCTCGAGGAACCGCGCGGCCAGCACGAACCCGGCCACGCAGAGCGGGATGTTGATCCAGAACATCCACCGCCAGCTCAGGTGGGTGAGGATCAGGCCGCCGAGGAGCGGGCCGAGGATCGGCCCGAGCACGGCGGGCAGCGAGATGAGCGCGGTCACCCGGCCGAGCAGCCGGCCGCCCGCCGCGCGCACGACCAGCGTCGTCATCACCGGCATCATCAGCCCGCCGCCGAGGCCCTGCAGGACCCGCGCGGCGATCAGCGCCGGAGCGTTCCAGGCCAGGGCGGCGGCCACCGACCCGGCGAGGAAGACGAGCAGGGAGAACAGCCAGAGCCGCTTGCCGCCGAACCGGGCCGTCGCCCACGTGCTCAGCGGCACGGTGATGCCGAGGGCGAGCAGGTAGGCGGTGGCGACCCACTGCACGGTGGCGACCGTGGTGTGCAGGTCGGCCGCCAGGGAGTGCAGCGCCACCCCGACGATGGTGGTGTCGAAGATGACGGCGAGCCCTCCGCAGATCAGGACACCCGCCGTCCGTAGCACCTTTGGATCGATTCGTTCCGTGTCAGCCATGCATCCGCCCTCGATAAGAGTCATGAGTGTCTCTTACGGCCACGATAGGCTGAAGTAGTAAGAAACACAAATGACTCTTATGGAGCGGAGCGTGGCGGAGGAAGCGAACCGGCGGCGGCGCGGCAGGGCGCTCGAGGACGCGCTGCTGCGCGCCGCATGGGACGAGCTGGTGGAGTCCGGGTACGGCGCGCTGACCATGGAACGGGTCGCCGTGCGCGCGGCCACCAGCCGCGCCGTGCTCTACCGCCGCTGGCCGGGCAAGGCCGACCTCGCGCTGGCCGCCATCCGGCACCACATCGAGACCAACCCCATCCCGCTCCCGGACACCGGCAACCTGCGCGACGACCTGATCACTCTGCTCCGCGCGATGACCCGCAGGCGCGGGGAACTCGCCGCGATGATCGGCGCGCAGCTCGGCGGCCTGTTCACGGAGGCCCGCACGAGCCCCGCCGAGCTGCGCGAGCTCGTCCTCGGCGGCCGCCGGCCCTCGTCGCGGCGCATCTTCGACCGGGCGGCCGAGCGCGGCGAGCTCGACCTCACCCGCGTGCCGCGGCACGTGCTCGACATGCCGTTCGACCTGATGCGACACGACATGCTCATGACCTTCGAGCCCGTGCCGGACGAGCGCATCACCGCCATCGTCGACGACCTGTTCCTGCCGCTCCTCGCCCACTACGGCGGCGTCCGCACGGCGGGCGGCCCCGGCCCGCGCCCGCCCGCCGAGGAGGAACGGCCGACCTCGTAGCGCTCCGCCCGGTGCGGCCCGGCCCGGCGACGGCGTCCGGGGCGAGCGGGCGCGCCCACCGGCCGAGCGGTTCCGCGGCCGCCGCCCGGATGCGTCTCCTCACTGCGCCCGGGCGACCGGTACGGCCCGGCCGCGGGCCCTGCCGCACGCGATCGACGACGGGCCGCCCGGTCAGGACGCGGCGCCGCCTCGCCGCCCCGTCGGCACGCCGTACCGGCCGACGTGACCGGCGGCCGGGACGTCCTGCACGAGCGCCTTGCGGCCGCGGCGCGGGCGCGGACTGAACCGTTGACAGGGCACTGAACGCGATTTAGCCTGAACTCGATTCAGCAGACTGAGCAGAGTTCAGGCGAGTTGTGATGACCGCGAAAGGCCCGCCGAGGCGCAGGCGAACCACCGATTCCGACCGCACCGCGCGGGCGCGGATCCGGGACGCCGCGATCGAGCGTTTCGCCACCCACGGGGTGGCGGCCACGAACCTGAAGGACATCGCCGCCGACGCGGGCGTGTCGACCCCGCTCGTCATCCACCACTTCGGCTCGAAGGACGGGCTGCGGGCCGCCTGCGACGAGTACGTCGCCTCCTTGATCAGGGAGCAGAAGAGCAAGGCGATGGCGGCCGGCAGGAACCTCGACCCGTTCCAGGCCATCCGGGAGGGGTACGACGGCACGCCGATCCTCCGCTACCTGGCCAGGACGATCGCCGACGGCTCGCCGCACGTGGACGAGCTGATCGACGAGATGGTCGAGGACTCACTGTCCTACCTGGCCGACGGGATCGCGAACGGGCTGATCAAACCGACCGAGAACCTCCGGGAGACGGCGGCCCTGCTGTGCCTGTGGCAACTGGGCACGCTCGTGCTGCACGAGCACGTCAAACGGCTGCTCGGGATCGACCTCCTCGAGAGCGACACCCGCTCGCTGATCAAGTGGATGCGGATCAACGCCGAGGTCCTCGCCAAGGGCGTCCTCGACGAGGACTTCTACGAGAAGTGGCGGGACGCCATGAAGACCGCCGAACGGCAGGCCGCCGAAGAGCGGCCGGCCGAGCGGAACGAGAACACGGACCGGGAAACGACATGACCGCTGCCATCGCCACCTCCGGGCTCGTCAAGACCTTTGGGGCGACGCGGGCCCTCGACGGGCTCGACCTCACCGTGAACGCGGGCGAGGTCCACGGCTTCCTCGGCCCGAACGGCGCCGGGAAGTCCACCACGATCCGGATCCTGCTCGGCATCCTGCGGGCCGACGCGGGCTCGGTCACCGTGCTCGGCGGCGACCCGTGGGCCGACGCGGTCGCCCTGCACCGGCGCATCGCGTACGTGCCGGGCGACGTCGAGCTGTGGCCGAACCTCACCGGGGGCGAGGCCATCGACCTGCTCGGCAGCCTCCGCGGCGGGCTGAACCGGCGGCGCCGCGACGAGCTGATCGAACGCTTCGACCTCGACCCGTCGAAGAAGGGCCGCACCTACTCCAAGGGCAACCGGCAGAAGGTCGCGATCGTGGCCGCGCTCGCCTCCGACGCCGAGCTGCTGCTGCTCGACGAGCCGACCGCCGGGCTCGACCCGCTCATGGAGGTCGTGTTCCAGGAGGTGATCCGCGAGGTCAAGGCGGCCGGCCGTACCGTGCTGCTGTCCAGCCACATCCTCGCCCAGGTCGAGAAGCTCGCCGACCGGATCAGCATCATCCGCCAGGGCAGGATCGTGCAGTCCGGCACGCTCGCCGAGATGCGCCACCTCACCCGCACCACCGTCGAGGCCGACACCGCCACCCCGGTGACCGGGCTCGACCGGCTGCCCGGCGTGCACGACGCCGAGGTGAGCGGCACCCGGGTGCGGTTAGCGGTGGACGGCGCCCACCTCGACGGCGCGATCAAGCACCTGACCGCCTTCGGCATCCGCGCGCTCACCAGCCACCCGCCGACACTCGAGGAGCTCATGCTCCGGCACTACGGCGACGACCTCGCCGCCGGGAACGGCACCGCCGCCGCGAGGAGGTGAGGAGATGACCGCGACCGCCACCCCCGCCCTCGGCCGTACCGCGGGGCCGGCCGCCGGGAACGCGCTGGCCGGGACGGGCCGCCTGGTGCGGTTCGCCCTCCGCCGGGACCGCGTGCGCATCCCGGTGTGGCTCGCCGCCCTCACCCTCGGCAGCGTCTGGCCCGCGGCCGCGTTCCCGGAGCTGTACCCGACCGAGGCCGCCCGCCGGACCGCGATGGCCACGATGAACAGCCCCGCCGGGCTGGCGTTCACCGGTCCCCAGCGCTATCTGAGCGACTACCACTACGGCTCGATGGTGAGCCACCAGCTGCTCGGCTTCGTCGTGGTCTTCGTCGGGATCATGAGCGTGCTCCTGGTGACCCGGCACACCCGGGCCGAGGAGGAGACCGGCCGCGCCGAGCTCGTCCGCGCGGCCCCGGTCGGCCGCCACGCCCAGCTCGCCGCCGCGCTCATCCTCGCCGTCGCGGTGAACGCCGCCCTCGCGATCCTCCTGGCGCTCGGCATGGGCGCGCTCGGCCTGGAGGGCACGACGTGGCAGGGCAGCCTGCTGTACGGCGCGGCCCACGCGGCGACCGGCGTCACGTTCGCCGGGGTCGCCGCGGTGACGGTCCAGCTCACCGCGCACTCCCGGGGCGCCTCGGGCATGGGGTTCGCGGTCGTCGGCGCGGCCTACCTGGTCCGCGCGGCCGGCGACTCGGCGGACAGCGCGCTGTCGTGGGCCTCCCCGATCGGCTGGGCCCAGCAGACCTTCCCCTACCTCGACGACCGCTGGTGGCCGCTGCTGCTCAACCTGGCCGCGGCCGCGGTGCTCGCCGCCGCCGGCTTCGCCCTCAGCCTGCGCCGCGACCTCGGCGCCGGCCTGCGCGCGGCCCGGCGCGGCAGGCCGGCGGCCTCCCGGCTGCTCGCCACCCCGCTCGGATTCGCGCTGCGCCTGCACCGGGGGATGCTGATCGGGTTCGCCGTCGGCGCGCTGCTGCTCGGCGCGTCGTACGGCCCGTTCCTCGGCGACATCGAGGAGATGTTCCGGGACATCCAGGTGCTGCAGGACGCGCTCGCCGCGCTGGGCGGGGCCACGGTCATCGACTCGTTCATCGCCATGGTCACAACGATCTTCACGCTCGTCGCGACGGTCCACGTGGTGATCACGGCGCTCCGGCCGCGGTCGGAGGAGACCGCCGGCCGGGCCGAACCGGTGCTCGCGACCGGCCTGTCCCGCACCCGCTGGCTCGCCAGCCACCTGGCGGTGGCCCTGGCGGGCGGGCCGGTGATGCTCCTCCTCTCGGGTCTGGCCCTCGCCGCGACCGGCGCCCCCGCGGTGGCGGAGACCGGCCTCTTCGGCAAGGCCGTGGCCGCCGCCGCGGTCCACATCCCGGCGCTGTGGGTGACGGCCGGCCTCGCCGTGGCCCTGGTGGGCTGGCTTCCCCGGGCGACCGTGCTGGCCTGGCTGTTCGTCGGGTACGTCGGCGTCACCGGCTACCTGGGCATGCTCCTGCGGCTCCCCTCCTGGGCGACCGCCCTGTCCCCGTTCAGCCACGTCCCCCGGCTCCCGGTCGAGGACTTCACCTGGACCCCGCTGCTCGCCCTCACCGCGATCGCCGCCGCCCTCATCGCCCTCGGCCTGTACGGCTTCCGCCGCCGCGATCTGGAGACCAAGTGAGCGTTCCCGCAGCAGGCTGGGTAGTCGAACGGGCTGCTGGGACGCCGGATACGGTTGCCGGCCGGTCGTCGTGCGAGCGAGCGCGGCCGAAGGTGTGCCGGTGTGGCGAGCGGACCTGATCGCCTCCGCGATCTGATGCCGGTCGGCACCCGGAGATTCTCGACTCCCGCCCGGTCCTCCGGCCTGCGAAACGGCGCGACATTCGCTGCCACGGCGATGGGCGCGCGACGCCGGAACGCTTGCGGTCAGTGGTGGAGGCCGCGCTTGTTCGGGGTCCAGAAGGGCTTGACCTTGATGGACTTGCGGGGCCAGTTGCGGTCGCGGACCAGGTGGTTGCGGATGAGCTGGCAGGTGCGGGCCTCGCCGGCGATGTAGGCCATGCCGGTGTTGCCGGGGAGGTCGAGGTCGCAGACCGCGGTGAGCAGGGTGTGGGAGGCCACCGCGGAGGCCCCGTTGCGGTGGACGCGGACCAGGTGGTGCGGGCCGGGGATGGGAACCTCGTCCTCGGCGGTCTCGCTCTCCAGCACGCCGTACACCTCCGCGTCCGGGCCCAGCGCGCGGATCATCGGGCCGAACGCGACCGAGGCGGTCTCCTCGCCGATGAAGACGTGGAACAGGGCCTCCGGATTCGGGTGGAAATCGCCCATCGGTCCCCAGAACTTCACCGAATCCCCGGGTTCGACGGTGCGGGCCCAATTCAGGCCGATGCCGTTTCCGTTGTAGAGGTGGGCGCGGAGTTCGAACGTCCGGTCGGCCACGGACAGATCCCAGACGGTGTACGTCCGCAGGGTGTCTCCGGGGCGGAGGATGCCGTACAGCGACAGGGGGTCGTTGATCTCCACCCGGACGTGCTGGCCGGGGACGTAGGACCAGGTGTCCACGGTCTCGCAGCGGATGCGGATCCGCTTGAGCGTCGGCGTGACCAGGCCGACCTCGGTGACCGTGCCCTCCGACACGTGCCTGGCGAAGATCCGCTCCAGGGGTTTGATCGCGGTACGGCCACGCCCGGCCGTCGTCCTGCCGGTTTCCATGCCGACTCCCTGAATGGCGTGGTGGGCTAGTGCCTTGATTCGTGGAGTTAGAGGCATTAACTTCGTTAATGACTCTAACACTGCGATACTCGACGGTGTCAACGGCACATAGCGAGAGGGGCTCGATGACGGCACGCAACATCGTGAGCCGCAGGGAGCGGCTGCGCGAGGCGACGGTGCGCCAGATCCATGCGGCCGCGCGCAGGCTGCTGGTGAGCGAGGGCCCCGCGGCGGTGACGATCAACGCGCTCGCCCGCGAGCTCGGCATGAGCGGGCCCGCGCTGTACCGCTACTACGCGAGCCGGGACGAGCTGGTGGCGGCGGTGACCGCGGGCTTCTATCGCGAGCTCACCGCGGTGCTCGAGGAGACGCGTACGGCGTGGGCGGCGGCACCGGCCAACCGGCGCATCCTCGCCATGTGCCGTGCGCTGCGGGAGTGGTCGATCGCGCATCCCGCCGAGTTCGGCTGGATGTTCGCCAGCCCGCACCCGGCCCCCGGGGAGTCCGGCGCCGACTCGCCCCGCACCGAGGCCGGATACGAGTTCGAGCGGGTCTTCATGGAGGAGATCGCGAAGGTCTGGGAGGAGCGGGGCTTCCCGGTCCCGGACCTCGACGAGCTTGACCCGTCGCTCCGCGCCCAGGTGTGCGACTACGCCGCGAGGATCGGCGGGCTGCTGCCGCCGGAGGCGCTGCACGTGTTCCTCACCGCGTGGATCCGGCTCTACGGACTGCTGTGCATGGAGGTCATGAAGCAGCTCGAGTTCGCCTACCGCGACCTGGAGCCGGTCTTCGAGGAGTGCCTGCGGGACCTGTGCGGCATGTTCGCGCTGGACTACGAGCCCCCGCACGCCACGCCTGCACAGGGGTGACAGGCGGCTCGCCGCGGTGCGGGCTGCCCCGGCGCGCCCACGCCGATCCGCCGGGACCGCGGGAGTGTGGCACATGGCGCGCTCCCACCGGAGCGGTGCGGCCATCGGTCCCCGGCGGCGTCGCCGCGGCATGCCCCGATGGACCGGCCGCCTGACCCTCCCCCGTGCACGGGCGGGTGGTGCGCCGGCGGTGACCGGCTCGTCGCGGATTCACGAGCGGTCCGCCGTGCGGTGCCGGCCGCCGAACGCCCGCTCGCGGCGGGCGGCGACGCCGTACGCTGGGCGCGTGTTCTCGCCGCAGGGTCCGTCGCTGGGCGAGCTCGTGGTCCAAGGGCTGTCGTCGGTGCAGCGCGGCTACGACCTGCTCGCCCCGAAGTTCGACCACACGCCGTTCCGCACCCCGGACGCGGTGCTCGACGCGACCGCCGAGGCGCTGCGCCCGCTCGGGCCGTTCGCGCGCGGGCTGGACGTGTGCTGCGGCACCGGCGCGGGCATGCGGGCGCTCGCGCCGGTGTGCCGGGAGCGCGTCGTGGGGGTGGATTTCAGCGCGGGCATGCTCGCCCGGGCACGGCTCGCCCATCCGGACGCGACGTGGGTGCGGGCGGACGCGCGGGCGCTGCCGTTCACCTCGGCGTTCGACCTCGCGGTCACCTTCGGCGCGCTCGGGCACTTCCTGCCCGCGGAGCGGCCCGCGCTGTTCGCCGGGGTGTACCGGGCGCTGCGGCCGGGCGGGCTGCTGGCGTTCCCGCTCGGCGCGCCGCCGCCGATCGGCTCGGTCCCCTACTGGCTGATGAACGGGTTCGACCTCGTCATGCGGGTGCGGAACGCGATCTGGCGGCCGAGGTTCATCATGTACTACGGCACCTGCCGGCTCTCGGCGATCCGCGGCGAGCTCGCCGCGGCCGGGTTCACGGTGCGCACGGTCCCGCTGGAGGCGCTGGGCCGCCGCAGGGACGGCACCGCGCGCTGCGCGCTGGTGCTCGCGCGGCGCCCCTAGGCCCCTGGGTCACGCCGCGGGCTGGGTGCGGGCGGTGCGGGACCTGGCGATCCGCAGCAGCCGGGGGGCGAGCGCCGCGGCCTGGGCGCGGATCTCCGGCACGGCGGTCGTCTCGTAGTGGAGCCCGCGCAGCAGCGGACCGAGGGCGAACAGGCGGTCGCTCGGCCGCCCGGCCGCGTCGAGCACGGCGCCGTCCGGGGCCGCGTCGAGGCCGAGCCGCAGCGCATCGGGCCGTGCCGTACCGGCGGCGATCAGACCCGCCAGGAACGGGTCGGCGGCCACGTCGCACCCGGGGCCGGTGGCGTTGACGATCCAGCCGACGCGCAGCTCGGCCGGGCCGCCGTCGAGGTCGGCGCGCGCCAGCAGGCCGTCCGCCACGGGCTCCGCCCCGCGCAGCCGGCCGCGCAGCAGCCGGAGCCGGCCGCGTTCCCGCAGCTCGGCGACCGCGGCCGCGGCGGCGGGCGGCATGCGGTGCCGGTGGATCTCCCAGTAGCGGGCCACCCGCCGGACAAACAGCCGCCGCTGGTCCACGTCGAGCCGCCGCCACAGCTCCGGGATGCGCGGGCGCAGCCCGTCCACGACGCCGTGCCACTCGCCGCCGTTCTCCCGTACGGCGCGGCGCACCGCGGCGAGCAGGCCGGCCACCCGCAGCGGCCCGCCGGGCGGCAGCCGGACCGGGTACGGCGGGGCCGGGTCGGCCCGGTGCGGCCGGGGCAGCAGGGCGCGCCGGGACAGCGCGTACACCACGGTGCCGGGGTGCGCGCGGGTCACGGTGAGCGCGACGTCGACCATGGTGAGCCCGGTGCCGACGACGAGAACGGGCGCGCCGTCGTCGATCGCGGCGAGCGCGTCGCCCGCCCACGGGTCGGCGATGTGCCGGGGGTGGGCGGGCACGCCGGGCAGCGGGGCCGGCGGGCGGTTGCCGAGGGCGAGGATCACGGCGTCCGCCGCGATCCGGCGCCCGTCGGCGAGCCGTACCGCGAGGTCCGCGTCGAGCGCGACGGCCGTGGCGGTGACCGGGCGCAGGGTGCGCTCCGGCGGGTCGGCCGCGGCGGCGAGCGTCTCGCGCAGGTAGCGGCCGTAGGCGGCGCGGGGCAGGAACCCGGTGGCGTCCAGGCCCTGCGCCCGCGCCCACGCAACCAGGTGATCCGGCTCGCCGTCGATCGCGCTCATCTGCACGGCCCGGGCGTTGAGCAGGTGGGACGGATCGGCCGTGGCGTACGCCTGGCCCGCGGCGTGCCGGCCGTACCGGTCGATGAGCGTGACGTCGACCGGCGTTCCGGACGCGCGGGCGAGGCGCAGCAGGTGGATCGCGGCGAGGGTGCCGCTCGCGCCACCCCCGACGATCGCGATCGACGGCCGGGACATAAACCCATATTACATATGGGGATTGCTGCTAAAATCCCCTCAGCGGCGGGGAGTCGTCCGGGGACGGCTGAACCACAGGGAGAGGCCGAGCGCCCCGGCGACGAGCGCCCCGCCGATCGCGGCGACCGTCGCGGCGACGTCGACCCGCTCGTAGACGACGCTGAACGTGCCGGACAGCGTGCCGAGCGCGTCCTGCAGCTCGCCGGCGTTCTCGGCCCGGTAGTAGGCGCCGCCGGTGGTGTCGGCGACCCGCCGGAGCGTGGGCTCGTCGATGTCGAGCACGTTCCGCGACCGGTCGAACCCGCCGCCGAACCCGCCGCCGAACCGGCCGCCGAAGCCGCCGAAGCCGTCGAACTCCGAGCCCTCGCACACCATCGGCGCCGGGGTGGTGGTGCCGAAGCCGATGGGGAACACCCGGACCCGGCGGAGCGCCGCCTCCTCGGCCGCGGTCTCCGGCTCCACGCCCTGGGTGTTGGCGCCGTCGGTGAGCAGGACGATCACGGAGCTGGCGTACTCCTCCTCCGCGCCCTCCTGGCCCTGGCCCTGCGGGGGCGGGGTGGGCCGCACCCCGGTGGGGGCGACCGACGGGTCGACCTCGGCGATCGCGTCGAGCGAGGTGAGCATCGCCTGCCCGATCGCGGTACCGCGGCCCACGGTGATGCCGTCGACCGCCCGCAGCAGCTCGTCGGTGTCGTCGGTGGGCGGCACGAGCACGCCCGCGGTGCCGGCGAACGTGACGAGCCCGATGCGCGGGCCGCCCCGCTGGGACTCGATGAACTCGGCGGCGGCCTGCTTCGCCGCGGTGATGCGGTTCGGCTCGACGTCGGTGGTGCACATCGACGCGGAGGTGTCGATGGCGAGCAGGATCGTCGCCGAGGTGCGCGGCACCGGCATCATCATCTGCGGCCGGGCCGCGCCGAGCGCGAGCAGCGCGAGCCCGCCCACGAGCAGCGCCGCCGGGATCTTCCGCGTCCACCGGCCGCGCTTGGGCAGCGCGGTGCGGACGAGCGCGATCGAGGTGACGCGTACGGCGGCCCGCCGCCGGCGCCGGCGGGCCAGCGCCCACACGGCGAAGATCAGTGGAATGACCAGGATGGACAGCAGCGCCCAAGGCCATGACAGGGTCATCTAGATCACCCGCCCGGTGCGAAACACGGTGAGCACCGCTCCCCCGGTGAGCAGCACGAGGGCGAACGCGATGAACGCGCCGGCGAGGGGAAGCGGCTCGTCGGAGACGGTGAGCCGCAGATCGATCGTGTCGGCGATCCCGGCGAGCTGCGCGGCGTCGCCGGCGGGGTGGTAGGCGCCGCCGGTGGTCCGCGCGATCATGGTGAGGGTCTGCTCGTCGAGCGCGGTCTGCACGCGGTAGCCGTCGACCGACACCGTGGCCCCGGCGGTGGTGCCGATGCCCACGGTGTGGATGCGCACCCCGGCCCGCTGGGCCACCTGGGCGGCCTGCTCCACGTTCTCGTCGCCCTGGGTCTCCCCGTCCGAGAAGATCACGATGGTCGCGGACGGCCAGTACCCGATGTCGGGAACGGAGCCGCCGGGCCCGATCGCCACCTGCCGGCCGGTGATCGCCGACAGCGAGGCGAGGATCGCGGCGCTGAGCGAGGTGCCACCGGTGATGCGCAGCCGGTCGATCGCCCGGAGCGCCACGGAGTGGTCGCGGTCGGGCCGCGCGGTGACGAGCGCCCCCTGCTCGAACGCGACGAGCCCGATGTCCACGGTCTCCGGCTGGGCCTGCACGAACGCGCGGGCCGCCTGCTGGGCGGCGGCGAGCCGGTTGGGCCGCACGTCCTCGGCGGCCATGCTGTTGGAGACGTCGACGGCGAGCATGACGGTGCCGGAGGCGCGCGGCACCGGCACCATCGCCACCGGCCCGGCGGCGGCGACCGCGAGCACGGCGACACCGGCGATGGTGAGGCCGGTGCCGAAGCCGAGGCCGCCGCGCCGCTTGCCGGGGATGGCGACGCCCGCCGCGATGAGCGCCGCTTTGCGGCGGCGCGAGACGGTGACCGCGGCGGCAATCAGGGCCGCGGTCACCAGCAGCCCGATGACGAGCAACAACGGGGATGACAGTGTCATGGCATCCCTTCCCCCGTCGGATGCGGTGCGGTCGTGCCCGGCCGGGGCGCGCGAGGGGTGCGTCCCGGCCGGGGCACGGTGGGGTGGGGTCCCGTCCGGAACGCGGGGTGGCGGCGTTCCGGACGGGACGTGCGGTTCCTGCTCATCGCGCGCGGCTCCGGGTGCTCGCGACCACCTCGACGAGGGCCGCGGTGAGGTCACGGTCGGTGTCGATGCGGTGGATCGGCACCCGGGCGCGGCGCATGCCCGTGGCGAGCCGTTGCTCGCGGGCGTCGACCGCGGAGCGCAGGCCGGCGCGGAGCAGGGGGTCGGCGGAGTCGACGATGAGCTGCTCGCCGGTCTCGGCGTCCTCGATGACGATGAGCCCGGCCTCGGGCAGCACGTCGTCCGCGGTGTCGACGATGCGCAGCGCGACCACCTCGTGCCGCCGGGAGAGCCGCATCAGCGCGCGCTCCCAGTCGCCTTCGCCGATGAAGTCGGAGAGCACGAGGATGAGCGACCGGCGGCGGGCGAGCCGGCCCGCCGCGTCGAGCATCTCCGCCAGGTCGGTGGTGGCGCCGCCGCGCGGCCGGGCGGTACGGCCCAGCTCGGCGCCGATCCGCAGCACGTGCCGCCGGGTGGTGCCGGGCGGGATCACGCGCAGGATCCCGGTGTCGAAGAACAGGGCGCCGACGCGGTTCCCGGCCCGGGTGAACAGCCGGGCGAGCACGAGCGCGAGCTCGGCGAGCACGTCGTGCTTGCCGCGCCCCGGCCGCCCGGCGGTCATCGACGCCGACCGGTCGAGCACGAGCCACACCGTGACCTCGCGGTCCTCGGTGAACACCCGCAGGTACGGCTCGTCGAGCCGGGCGGTGACGTTCCAGTCGATCTGCCGCGCGTCGTCGCCGTCGACGTACGCGCGCAGCCCGGTGAAGTCGACGCCGGTGCCGCGGTGCACCGTGCGGTACGCGCCCTGGAGCCGGCCGTCGAGCCTGCGGACGATCTTCCACTCCAGGCGGAGCAGCAGCTTGTCGGGAGCGGTCGCCATGGCTCAGCGGTTCTGCAGCACGACCTCGGGGGCGCGGACGGCACCGAGCACCCGGTTGATGATCGTGTCGGCGTCGATCTCGTCCGCGAGGGCCTCGTACGAGAGCACGAGGCGGTGGCGCAGCACGTCGAGCGCGAGCTCGGAGACGTCGTGCGGCAGCACGTAGTGCCGGCCGCGCAGGTACGCCAGGGCGCGGGCGCCGGTGACGAGCGCGATCGACGCCCGCGGGCTCGCCCCGTAGGTGACGTACCGGTCGAGCTCGCCGAGCCCGGCCATGCCCGGCGACCGGGTCGCGCCGACGATCCGTACCGCATAGTCGATGATCGCCGGGTCGACGTACACCTTCCGGACCTGTTCCCGCATGCGCAGCAGGTCCTGGGTGGTGAGGATCGGGCGCGGCCGGTCCGGGTCGTGCAGCGCCCGGGCGACGATCGCCTGCTCCTCGGGCTGCGACGGGTAGTCGACGAGCACCTTCATCATGAAGCGGTCGACCTGGGCCTCGGGCAGCGGGTAGGTGCCCTCGGACTCGATCGGGTTCTCCGTCGCCATGACGAGGAACGGCTCGGGCACCGGGAAGGTCTCCCGGCCGATCGTCACCTGGTGCTCCTGCATCACCTCGAGCAGGGCGCTCTGCACCTTGGCGGGCGCCCGGTTGATCTCGTCGGCGAGGAGCAGGTTGGCGAAGACCGGGCCGAGCTCGGTGGTGAACTCGCCGGTGCGCTGGTTGTAGACCCGGGTGCCGACCAGGTCGGCCGGCACCAGGTCGGGGGTGAACTGGATGCGCTGGAAGCTGCCGTCGATGGCGGCGGCGAGCGAGCGTACCGCGAGGGTCTTGGCGAGTCCGGGCACGCCCTCGACGAGCAGGTGGCCGTCGGCGAGGAGCGCGACGGCCATGCGCTCCAGGAGCTGGTCCTGCCCGACGATGACGCGCTTGACCTCGAACAGCACGCGCTCCAGCGGCTTGGTCGGTTCGGAGGAGGGGTGAGGCGCGGTCATGCGAATCCTTCGTGTGCGGTTCGTACCGTGATGCGATGCGCGTTCGTCACGGCGCCGGGGTCGGCGCGGTGAGCGGAGGGGTGGTCAGATCTGCGGGCCGCCGCCGGACGGGCCGTCGCCCTGTCCGCCGAGGGCCTCGCCGATCGGCACCGCGAACGCGATTCCCGCGAACGCCTCGTCGCCTCCGGGGTCGGCGATCGAGACCACGATGCCGATGACCAAGCCCTGGGCGTCCAGGAGCGGGCCGCCCGAGCTGCCCGGATTGACCGAGGCGTCGAACTGGATGAGCCCGGTGAGCCGGCCGTCCGTGGAGGTGCGGTTGAGGCCGGAGACCACACCGGTGGACACACTGTGGGTGAGGCCGAGCGGGTTGCCGATCGCCACGACCGGCGCGCCGATCTGGGCGTTGCCGCCGATCGTCGCGGGGACGACCACTTCCGGGAGCCGGGACGGCCGGAGGGTGGCGATGTCCCGTTCGGGGTTCGCCTCCGCGACGGTCGCGGTCGCCCTCGTGCCGTCCGCGTAGGTGATGTTGATCTCCTCGGCGTCCCTCACGACGTGGTGGGCGGTGAGGATGCGGCCATCCTCCGCCGCGATCACTCCGGTGCCGAGCGAATCCCCGGCCCGGATGACCACCACCGAAGGCGAGACCCTCTGGTAGATCTCGGTCGCGTCGAGCCCGATCGCCGCGCTGGGCGTCGGCGTGGGTGTGGGTGAGGTGCTCGGCGCGGACACGGCCGTGGTGTCGGTCCCCCGGGCGGATCCCAGCCAATAAGCCAGGACCGCCACGACGACGAGCACGGCGCCCCCGATGACATACCACCGAGCCCTCCTGGCCACGGTTCCCCGATTCTCGGCCGCAACTGCTGTCTGCGGCTCTATCTGCACTGCTTCATCGTCAACGGCAGGCGCGTAAAGCACCATAAAATTCGCCTGAGAAAAATCTGAAAAACGCGAGGAGTGCTCTCATCAACACCCGGTACGGAACGCCGCCCGGCGGCGTTTTCGCAGTTCAGGCGCTTGGCGTGGAATTCCCGCGGACGCCCGTCGCCGCTGGAGCAGGGGTTAGGCCAACCTTGCCCCGCAGCGCGAGCCGGAGGACGGACGCGCCATGACCCGGACCTTCGCGCTGGCGGCCACCGTGGCGCTCGCCTCCGTCACGGCCATCGCGCAACCGGCCGCCGCCGTTACCGCCGACCCGGTGAAAGCGATCGAACGGCAGCTTTCCCGCGGGAAGGGCGTGCGCATATCCGAGACCGTCCGCCATTCGTACGGCCCCTCGAGGACGTCCGGCACCCGGATCACCGGCCGGGTACGGCTGGCGCGGACCGGCCCGGCGGCGGTCGCGGTCACCTGGCGGGACGTCCCCGGCGACGACCCGGCCCACTCGGCGATCCGCATCGGCCCGGTCGTGTACTGCGACGCCGCGCAGTACCCGATCCCGGTGCCGGAGGGCGCGGCGTGGGTGCGGCACACCCGCCGGGCCGGGCACTGCGGGACGATGGCGGTGCGCGCCGGGCTGCAGCCGATCGACGTCTACGACCCGGCGATGCTGCGGGCCGTGCTGCGCCGCTCGACGCGCACGGCGGTGCGCGGCGGATACCGCTACCAGGGCGCCATCTCGTACCGAGAGCTGAGCCGGATCGTCCCGAAGTCCTACCGCCATCCCGCCACCAACGCCCGGGTCACCGCCGCGAGCAAGGGCGAGCTGGCCTGGCGGCTGTTCACCGGGCGGGACGGGCTGCCCACGCGGCTGATCACCACGAGCACCCAGGGCTCCGGTAGGTCGGCCGTGGTCATGCGGGTGGACACCCGCTACTCCGGCTGGGGCCGCCCGGTCACGATCACCGCCCCGCCCGCCGCCGGGACGGTCGACCAGGACGACCTGTACGGCCCGCCCGTACCCGACCCGGAGCCGCCCTCCGCGGCCGCGAACTGACGCCGGCCGGCGGCCACGCTCCCGCCGGGTGGCCGCCTGCTCGGCCTCGTCGCGGACGGGCGCGAGCAGGCGGGCGAGCCGGGCGCGCTCAGGCCCGGCGCGCGTGGCCGTCGCGTTCGCCCGGATCTCGGCCGCGATCGGCCGCAGCAGCGGGCTGCCAGCGTACGAGCCGGGCCGTCGGCGCCTGGTACGGCCCCGCCCGCCAGGCGCGAAGCCGCTCAGAGGTACCGGGAGCCCGGCCACGATGTCGATCTCGTCGCGGGACCGCTCGGCTAGACCGCCCCGCCGACGTGCCGGCCCGTGGCGAGGTCGGACGTAGTGCTCCGCGCGCCGCTTGCGGTGGTGGCGGTCGATGTGGGCGACGATCGTCCCGTTCATGTGCAGCGCCTGGGCCGACACGCCGTGCCGGGTCCGCACGACCTGCCGGCTCCCGGTCGCGTAGCCCGTGGACGTCTCCCCCCGCTTGGTGAGCAGGTAGCGGTTGCCCGGGCTGAACGCGACCGGCTCCTCCCCCTCGACGAACTCGTGGTGCAGGGCATGCGCCCCCGCCTCGCCCTCCTCGTCGAGGTCGAGGAGCTCTACCTGCACTGCGGCAGGGCGCTGCTGCGCTCCGGCCTCTGGCGCCCGGAGACCTGGCCGGACCGCAGCACCCTCCCCACCCTCGGCCAGATCGTCAAGGACCGGCTGAACCTCACGACCACCGCCGAGGAACTCGACCGCCACCTCGCCATCGACGCGGCCACGAACCGGTACTGACCGTGGCCGCGGCCGGGAGGGCTCAGCGCAGCCGCCGGGTGATCGTCGGGTCGGTGATCGAGGTGTCGCCGGCGAGCAGCAGCGCCTTGGACAGGATGATCGACAGCATGCCGCCGTCCTCCTCGAACGGCAGGAACACCTGGCCGGCGTCGCGGCCGCGCTCGGGGACGAGGCAGAGGTGGGCGTCGTGCGGCTCGATGAGGACGTTGCCCGAGCCGAGGTGGATCTTGTAGGTGCGCAGGTCGCCGCGCACCCGCAGGAAGCGGTCGGCCAGTTCCAGCCGGTCGGCGATCTTGAGGCGGGGCAGCAGCCGGGCGAGCACGTCGCGCCGGGTCTCGGCGGTCTCGCTGAGCGCGCCGAAGCCGTACTCGCGCCAGTAGTCCTCGTGGCCGGTGAGGGCCTCCTGGTCGAGCCCGATCGAGGCCACGCCCACGGCGAGGTCGGCGTCCCGCATCGCCTCCGAGAACACGAGCGGCGGCACCTCGGTGAGCGGCACCGCGCCGCCGTCCTCCGGCACCCGGTCGTCGCGCGCCGCGGGAATCCGTCCCGCCCGGTGGAAGAGCATCTCCCCAGTGACGTACAACGGCGCGGCGCCCCGGCCGTCGGCCTCCGGAGCGCCGGGGACGCGCATGCCCCAGCGCACCTGCCAGCCCGACAGCGCCTTGACCACCGCGCCCTCGCCGCCCCCGTGGTCCCGATGGCCGAGCGCCGGGCCGGTCCAGCCACGCCGGCTGAGCAGCGCCTTCGCCTGGCCGTACCGCAGCACGTGCCCGCTGAACCGCGGCGAGTAGGTGCCGGTCTCCCGCTCGGCCGGGGTGAGCGGGTACACCTCGCGGAACGCCTGCTTGAACGGCTGCCGCACCTCGCGGTCGAGCAGGAAATCGCGCCAGGCCCGGATCTCGTCGGCGGTGGCGCGGATGGGATGCCACAGCAGGACCGGGGTGTCCGGATCGGGCCGGACCGCGTGTCCGTGCGGGTCGGTCAGCTCCCAGCCGTCGCCGACCCGTGCCGGGAGCCCTGCCGGGCCGTCCGGGATCTGCCAGATCAGGTTGCGCACGTACCGGCCGGTGAGCGGGTGGTCGATGAGGTACGTGGTCACCTCGTGCCAGCGCCAGACGCGTTCCTCGATCAGCGCCCGCTCCAGCCGGTGCCGCTCGGCCGCCAGGGTACGGCCGAGTTCCTTCAGTGTGTCCTTCAGCTCGGCCAGCTCCGGCGTCTTGCGGATCGCCCGCGGCGCCGACTTGAGCGTACGGCCGGCCGGGTTGACGAACCGCAGGGACGGGCCGTCGACGCAGAGCAGTACCCGGTGGTCGCCGATCTTCTCCTCGCGTACGCCGTCGGCGTCGAGGCCGAAGTCGGGGACGGTGCGGTCGAGGAGCTGGTCGCGAGTGAGGCCCGCCTGCACGGCGATCTCGCCGAGGGCCTGCCCCACCTGGGCCAGCAGGCGCCGCCGGCGCACCTTGACGGTGACCTTGGCCAGTGCGGCGACGACGTCGAGCCCGCCACGCCGTACCAGCGTGGACACGGCGGCGTTCACCAGGGTCTCGCAGCGGGGCTTCCCGCTCTCGCCGGCCCCGCAGGTGACCGCGACGTCGCCGAGCAGCGGCGTGACCCACGGCTCGTCGACGAGCGCGCACGTCCACACCAGGCCGCGCAGCACGGTCGTGGTCCGCCGGTGCAGGAAGATCGCCTCCTCGTGGTCCCGCGGGGTGCGGACCGGCCGCTCGCGGTGCTCCGTCAGCCGGGTGAGGATCTCGCGCATCAGCTCCGGCGCCTCCGGGACGAGCAGCCTGCGCGCCGTGTCGAGCCACTTCTTGGTCGGCCTGGCGGACGTCGCCGTGGCCCAGTGCCGCAGCAGCGGCACCATGGGCTCCGCGCCCAGCCGGGTGCCGAACTCGTCGGCGAGCAGGCAGGCGAACGGATCGCAGGCCCAGACGACGTTGCGCACCCGGGCCGCCGGATCGTTCTCCTCGGGCTCGGTGACCAGCGCGTTGACCTGGTCGGCGGTGGTGCCCCACTGCGTCAGCGAGGTCTGCGCCAGGGACGCGATGGTGTCCGCGACGAACCGGCGTTCGGCGGGGCCGAGCCGGGCCGTCGCGGCGAGGGGGATCCGGTACCTGAGCCGGCAGTCGGTGTCCCGCCGGCCGCGCGTGCCCATCGCCACCATCCAGAGCAGCCAGACCTCCCGCAGGGTCCACTCCGGATTCGCATCGGCGACGTACCGGACGGCCTCCAGCAGCCGCTCATCGGGCTCCTGCCCGGCCTCCTCCTGCAGCCGGAGGCACAGCTGCACCCAGAGCCCGAACGCCCGGCGCCCCTCGTCGTTCAGATCGCCGACGAGCGTCGCGAGCGGAGTCGCCCACGCAGGCGGCCCGAACAGGTCGTCGAAACAGGCGATGGCCTGCTCTTCCGCGGGCGACAGGTCGCCGAGCGCATGCGGGGACCGCCGCCGCAGCTCGTCGATGACGCCCACGTCAGCCTCCGACCAGGGGGACGAGCTTGATGAACGAGACCACCGGGTCCCCGGTCAGGTCGATCTCCTCGTCGAGATCCTCGGTCTGCCGATCCCCGACCAGCAGCAGGAACCCGTTGCGCTCGAACGCCCGCTCGGCCGCGTCGGCCTGCCGCTCCCAGTCGAGACGCCGCCCGAGGGCCGTGCGGTACCCGTTCCGCGCGATCTCCTCCTCCACCGGCCGGCCGAGCCCGGGCAGTCGCGGGCGGGGCGCGGCGTTGTAGCGGGCGACCTCCTCCCGCACCTGCGCACGCGCCGGCTCCCGCGCGGTGATCCGGGTGGGCGGTCCGGGCAGGGTGAGCTCCTCCAACGGCTTGCCCATCACCGTTTCGTCCCGGAACGTGACCGTGGCCATCGAGACCTTTCCATGGAAGATCGACATCGACTGGGGTATAGGTAGCAGCCGCGTCCGACAAATGTGACAGAACGCCAGTAAACCCGGAGCGGAGCGGCGAAGCGGCCACGGCCGGAGGGCGACGCCGCGCCCTCGGTACGGCCGGCCCGGTTCCTGATAGGGGGTTCGGCGGTGCCCGGGTTCAGGCCGTCAGATCACCGTTCGCGGACGGTGCGACAGGGGTGAGGACGAACCAGAGCGAGCAGCGGGATTGCTCCTCGGTGAAGCCCCAGCGGGCGGCTAACGCGCGGATCAGCCGAACCCCGCGGCCCGACTCGGCGAGGTCGTCCACGGGGTGGGCGGGTATGCCGGGCACGGTGTCCGCGCCCTCGTCGGTGACGGTGACGAGCAGCCGCCCGTCGACGTCGGCGTGCACGGTGACCTCGATCGCCGCGGAACGGGTGTGCACCACCGAGTTGGTCACCGCCTCCGACAGGAGGATCACCGCGTCGTCCCGGCGCGGGTGACGCTCGAGAACCTTGCTCAGCCAACGCCGTGCCTCGCCGACCGACGCCTTCGCCGACGCGAACGCCGCGCGGTCGAGCAGCCGATAGTACGGGATGTCGGGCATCGTCGTCGTTGTCTCCCCCTGTCGGTCGTTCGCCGTCGCCCGGCGGCACGGCGGCCGTACGGAAACCTCCCGGCGTCGGGCGGTGACGCGTGGCGTTCGGGCCGAGTCTCGGAGGGCGACCGTAGGGAGTCGTCGCGGACACGGGTGCGGCATGACTGTGGCGTCATCGTGGCACGAGCGCCCACCCGTTCGGCCGCGTATTACCGCACCTGCGAAAACGCGCGCTTTACCGGCGCTTTGGAGTTACAGTGACCGCCGTCATAATGACTCTCCGTAACCTCGGGAATCCGGAAAGTAGGTGATCGGGGATGGCGGGGCCGGAGCGCCGGGAAACGCTGTTGAAGGTGTTGCTCGCCAAGCGACATCTGGTCACACATCGGGCTTTTTGCCGCGAGTACGACAAAGTGGCCAGAAAGCTGGATCGCAATCTGGCCACGACGGCGCCGGGACGCGAACAGTACGCCCGCTGGCTCGCCGGCAAGGTCAAGACCAAGCCCTCGGCCGACCGCTGCCGGGTGCTCGAGCACATGTTCCCCGGCTACACCGTTGCCGAATTACTGGCGCCATACGATCCTGGAAAGGACGACGGCGATAATTCCCTCATCCCCTCCAAACCGGAGGAGGTAGCCACGGACCGGCGACAGGTATTCCAAATCGGAGCGATGACGCTGACCGCCGGGTTACTGGACGGCGTGATCCACGGCCCCGATCAGCTCGAGCAGGCTCTCCACTCCACCACCGTCAGCGAAGCGAAACTGTCGTTCCTCGAATCCGCGGCCGAAGAGCTGGGCCTGCGCGGGATCATCGTCTCCCCGGAAAACGTCGTCCACGAAACACTGCTGCACCTGTCGAGTGTCCGTGAATTACTCAAGAACCATCAGCCCACAAGAGTCCAGCAGCGTCTGGCGCGCGTGGCAGCAAGGTTGTGCTTCGCCATGGGGGAGCATCTGTTCTCCCTGCACCAGCCGGAGTTGGCACGCCGCTGGTGGAGATCCGCAGTGCGGGCGGCCGAAGAGGCGGGAGACCGGAATTTCGCCGATCACGCCTATGCGGCGGACGCGTACTTCCCCACCTACTCCAACAACCCACGGGGTGTACTCGCCCACGTCACCCCACGACTCGAGCAGGCCACCAAGGCGACACCCTCGATCGCGTGGATGTGGTGTTTCGCCGCCATGGCCCATGCCGCGCTCGGCGATCGCGATGCATTCGAGCGTGCGATCAACGCGGCTCGTGGCACACTTGCGCGCTGCGCTCCGGCGAGTCTGAGCCGCAGCATCTACTCCTTCCTGCCAAGGCGGCAGGCTTTCTACGAAACTCGCGGTCGGGCCGACCTCGGCGACGTGGAGGGAGCCGGTGAGGCGGCCGCACGCGCTCTGGCGGAATTCGACGCGACCGAGACCACCGACCCGGCGCTGACCCGGCTCGCGTACGCCACCGCGCTGGTGAAGGCGGGCGAGATCGAGGAGGCGTGCCGGCTCGCCACCATGGCGATCACCTGCCGGCCGGTGCCCGCGTACGCGGTGATGGTCCGGGCGCGCGAGTTCGACGCCCTCGTGCCGCGGAAGGCCGCGGCGGCTCAGGAATGGCGTGAGACCCTGGCGGGCGTACCCGTCTCCAGGTGAGTTCTGGCCCCGTCGCGGAGGGCCGATGGCGGCCGAGATCGTGTGCGAGACGCACTCGATCAGCGTGCACAACGAGCAGGGCATCGCGAGCGGCCGGCTGCCGGGCGAGCTCGCCGAGCAGGCCGGGCGCTCGCCGCCGAGCTCGGCGAACGCCGCCGCGACGACGGCCTCACGCGGCCTTCAGCTCCGACCTGCGCCGTGCCGTACAGACCGCGGAGATCGCCTTCGCCGGGTCGGGCATCCCGCTGCTTGAGGACCGGCGGCTGCGCGAATGCCGCTACGGCGAGTTCGACGGCAGGCCGGTGCGCGAGCTGGAGCGGCTGCGTGCCCGGCACACCGACGAACCGGGGCCCGACGGCCAGAGCTACCGGGACGTGGTACGGCAGATGGCCGACTTCCTCACCGACCTGGCCGCGGCCTGGGACGGCCGGAAGGTGCTGCTCATCGCCCACTCCGCCAACGCTGGGCGCTGCAGCATCTGCTGCACGGCGAGCCGCTGCACGAGCTGGTCGACCGGCCGTTCCACTGGCGGCCCGGCTGGACGTTCCTCCTGCCGGACGGCTGGACGAGCCCGTACCCGGCGGGCTGAACGGGCGGCTCGGCCCCACACCGGCGACGCACGGCGTAGTCGAGAAACACCGGGTCGATCACCCGGCGGGCCGCGAGAATCCGGTCGAGATCAAGGCGCGTGTCCGGCATCCGCGCAATCCTGACGGCCCCGGACACCGGCGGGAATTGAAACTTCACGAAACCCTGACCATGGTCGGCCGGGGACCCGACCCCGGCGACGGCCGGGCGGCGGTTGATCAACCCATGACGGCGGTGCCGTCGCCTCGAGGGGCGAGCCTGCAGGCCCCGCGGATGCCCGCCACGGCACGACCCAGGACGACGGGCCTCGCGCTCTCGATCACGAGGGCGGGCACGACCGGCGACCGGCCGTGCCCGCCCCACCGGCGGCGCCGACCCGTCCCCCGCAGATGACGGTCACGGCCAGGGCCGGATCTCGCGTGCCAGGCGCCGAAGGGTCGCACCCACAATTCCTGAGAACGCATATTCGCGCGCAATTCTGCCGCGCGTTTTACAGGATCCCGGACACCAATGATCGGCGGACGACAAGCCCGCGCCGTGTGAGCGTTCACGTGTCCGTGGATCCCACTCTTGCCGTGGTGCATCGAGGTGCACGTCCGCCTGCTTGATGCCGGTGAGCTCGGCGGAATGCGGGGTGGCGCGCGAGACCGGCGAGAGCCGGAAACACCGTGGACCGAAAGGTGATTTCGCACGGTAATGGAATTGTCACTCGATTCGCCACGCGGGTGGTGCCATGGTTGAGGCAGTGGCTCCACTCGGGTGTTTCCGCAAGGCTCTCGGGCGGTCCTATGACTCTCACTGTCGCCGCGAAAACATGTGAGTTCCCCGTCAAGGTCCTCGCGTCACGCGATCCGAGTGCGGGCGCTCCGCCGCCGGCGATCGGAACCGCGGAGGAGCCGCTGCGAACGCTGCGCGTGCGGAAGACGGCCCGATGACCGCGGTGGACGGGCCTCCCCTTCCGCCCCAGGGGGCGCGACCCGGCCCCGCGGCGCGGGCCTGCGACCCGATCGCCGCCGCACTGGGCAACGCCTCCCTGCTCGGAGTCGGATACCTGCTGCTACGACGGCGATTGCTCGCCGTCCTCGCCGTGGCCGTCACCATCACGCTCGGCGTCATCCTCGCCACCAGGGTCCGGGAATCCTGGCTCGAAGGCGTCGTGCTGCTGTGGTGGGTGGCCGTCACCGCGCACGGCTGGTACCTGGCGCGGAGGCGACAGCGGCGCACCGAGCCGCAGGCGGCGAGCGCCGCGGCCACCGACACGGCGCTCCGGCACCCACCGCCGAACCCGGCGAGCAGGCAGCGACTCGCCGCAGCCGCCGTCACGGTTCCGGTCCTGCTGGCCGTGAGCACCTTCCGCTTCGACGCCGGGCACATCGTGGCGACGGCCAGGGACGCCCACCGGGACGGCGAGTGCCAGCGGGCACTGTCGCTCCTGAACGGCCTGACGACCGCTCATCGCGTCGCCAACGCTCCGCTCACCGCCCGCACCGAAGCCGAGGCCGAGGCATGCCGCATCCTCCTCCAGGCAAAGCGGGAGGCCGTGAGCGATCCGCGGCGCGCCGTCGGGATGCTGGAGCGGTACGCCGACCACCCGGCGGCGCTGTGGCAGCGGGCCGACCTTCTCCTCACACAGGCCGCCATCGAATTGGACATCGCGCTGACCGGTGACGTCAGTGCCCTGATGACGGGCTACGAGCGACTCAACGACGTCATCAAGCAGTTCCCCGGCCGGGAGCAGGACGCCGGGAAGGCCCTCGATCGGCTGCTCGATCGGCTACCTGCGGGAGACGCCTGCAAGACCGCGGACATCACCAACTGGCTCCACGCACGGCATCCGACGGGCAACGTGCTGGACCAGGTCAGGAGCAGAGCGTCGACGATCGCGCCCACGGCACTGGCCGAATGCGGCAAGGCACTCATGGACGACGAGCGCTGGCACGACGCACGCTCCTATTACCGAATTCTGATCAGCGATCATCCCGAGCACGAACTTGTCGCCGCCGCCAAGAGTGGTGTGCGAAAAGCCGACCTGGCGATCCAACTGGCGGACGTCAAGAAACTCCTCAAACCGGGGGAGTCCCGGCTGCCCGCCTACTGCTCGAGGCCGACTTGGTACGAAGGCGCGCCCCGCTACCGAGGAAAGGGACCGCACCGTGCGCTGCTGTTCGGCCAGGACGGGCACAAGAGCAAGCTGCCGTCCTCGTGGCTGACCAGCGATCCCGCGAAGGCCACTTTGGTGATCTGCGCCGGAAAGAGTGCGTACGGAACCAGGGTTCGGACCTGCTACTACCAGCCGCGATTCTCGAACAGTATCTACCCGGTGACCTTCTATAAGAGAAAGATTCCCATCCGTGTCTACGAACTGCGGACCGGAAAACTCGTGAAAAAGACCAGCCTGCAGATCGGCGGACGAAGCTGCCCCCAAAGGATTTATTACTCGTCGCGCTACCTCGGGGATGCCCCACCGTCCAAGAGATACGTGTCCTCCTCCACCTCGGACATCCGGGCGGCGTACCGGCCGTTGATCAACCCGTGACGACCGGCGCGGCGGCGTGCGCCGCAGGGCGAGGCCGCGCGGTGGTCGATCCCCGCCCGCGGCGCCCCTGGCCGCGTCACGCGGGGCGCGGCGACGGCCGGCCGTACCCGGCCCTCGCGTGAGGACCGGCCGCCGGGGTCACCGGCGCACCGGTCAGATGACCTTGCGCCGGGCGAGGTCGGCGATCTCCTCGGGGGTACGGCCCAGCTCGGCGAGCACCGCGGCGGTGTGCTCGCCCACGGCGGGGACCGGGCCCATGCGCGGCTCCAGTCCGGCGAACATGATCGGCGGCAGCAGGGCGCGGACCGGGCCGCCCGGGGTGTCCACCTCGCGCCAGCGGCCGCGCTCGCGCAGCACCGGGTGGTCGAGGAACTCGGCGACGGTGTTGACCCCGGCGTTCGCGATCCCGGCCCGGTCGAGCAGGGCGGTGGCCGCGGCCGCGTCGAGCTCCGCGAACCGGGCGGCGACGATCTCCTCCAGCTCGTCGCGGTTCGCGACCCGCAGCGGGTTGGTGGCGAAGCGGGCGTCGGTGGCGAGCTCGGGCCGCCCGAGGAACTCGGCGCAGAAGCGCACCCACTCCGGCTCGTTCTGGATCGAGATCAGCACGGTGCGGCCGTCCCGGGTGGCGTACGGCCCGTACGGGGCGATCGTGGCGTGCCGGGCGCCCGCCCGCGGCTGCTGCGTGCCGGTGCCCAGGGTGTAGTTGGCGGGCTGGCCCATCCACTCGCCGAGCGCGTCGAGCAGCGAGACCTCCACGGCCGTGCCCTCCCCGGTGAGCCGCCGCCGGTAGAGCGCGGCGAGCACCGCGCTGAACGCGTACATGCCCGCGGCGATGTCGGCGACCGAGATGCCCACCCGGGCCGGCTCGTCCGGCGTGCCGGTGAGCGAGACGAGGCCGGTCTCGCACTGGACGAGCAGGTCGTACGCCTTGCGGCCGGCCCACGGGCCGTCGGCGCCCCAGCCGGTGACGCTCACCACGATCTTGCCGGGGTCGCGGGCGAGCACCTCCTCCGCGGCGAGGCCGAGCCGGGCGGCCGCGCCCGGGCCGAGGTTCTGCACCAGCACGTCGGCGCGGTCCACCAGCTCGTGCAGGATCTCGCGGCCCGGCTCCGACTTCACGTCGAGCGTCACCGACTCCTTCGACCGGTTCAGCCAGACGAAGTAGCTCGACTGGCCCTTGATCGACTCGTCGTACCGGCGGGCGAAGTCGCCCCCGCCCGGCCGCTCGATCTTGATGACCCGGGCGCCCAGGTCGGCGAGCTGCCGGGTCGCGAACGGCGCGGCCACCGCGTGTTCCAGGGCGAGCACGGTGATCCCGGTAAGAGGCAGCACGTCATCCCTTTCGTCCGATTTCACGTGGGACGGTACCCAGCGCGGCGCGCCCCGGCGAGGCAGGTTCGCCTCACCCGGCGGCGGCCGGGCCCCCGCGCGCGGCCGAACCGCCGCGGCCCCCGCCCTCCTCATCACCCGGCCGGATGCGAAAATGATCGGCGATGACGATCCGGCTGCTCATCGCTGACGACCAGGAGATGGTGCGCAGGGGGATGCGGCGCATCCTCGAGCGGCAGCCGGACATGGCGGTGGTCGCCGAGGCCGCGGACGGCGAGGCCACGATCGAGCTGGCCCGGCGGACCCGCCCGGACGTGGCGCTGGTGGACATCCGCATGCCGCGGATGGACGGCCTGGAGGTGACCCGGCGGCTCGCCGGCCCCGGCGCCGACCCGCCCGTGCGGGTCGTCGTGGTGACCACGTTCGACCTCGACGAGTACGTCTACCCCGCGCTGCGGTACGGCGCGTCCGGCTTCCTGCTCAAGCGGTCCGGGCCGGCGCTGCTCGTGGAGGCGGTCCGGGCGGCGATGGCGGGCGACAGCCTGATCAGCCCGTCGATCACGGTGCGGCTGCTCAAGCACGTCACCGGCGGGCGGCGCGAGCGGCAGCACCTTCCCGAGCCGCTCACCGAGCGCGAGATCGAGATCGCCGCCAAGGTGGCCGAGGGCAAGACGAACGCCGACATCGCCGCCGAGCTGTTCATCTCCCCCGGCACGGTGAAGACCCACGTCGCGAACATCCAGCGCAAGCTCGGCGTGCGCAACCGGGTCGGCATCGCCGTACGGGCGTGGGAGCTGGGGTACGCCACGGGACGGCTCGCCGAGTGACGGCCGCGCGGCGGGCGGCGGCCGCTGCGTAGGCTCGGGCCATGCGCGGCGCATCCGAGTCCCGTTCGCGGCCCGTCTCGCGGCTCCGCGCGACCGTCTGCGGCGCGACCGTGTTCGTGATCCTGCTGCCCGCCCTGCTCGCCCCGCCGAGCGCCCTCTTCGTCGCGGTCCCGGCGGCGCTCGCCGTGGCCGCCCCGATGCTGCCGTGGCCGCTCGGCCGCGTCACGCTCGCCCAGGCCGGGCTCGGGCTCGGCGCGGTCTCGCTCGCCGTGACCGCCGGCTACACCGGGATGCGCGAGGCGGCGCTGCTGTGGCTGCCGGTCGAGGTGTGCGGGCTCGCGGTCCTGCTCGGGCGGGTCGTGCGCGGGGTGCCGGGCCGCCGGGTGATCGTGGTCGCGGCGGTCACCGGGGCGGCCGCGGTGCTGGTGCCGCTGCGGGTCACGCTGTGGGCCGAGCCGCCCGACTGGCGGCTGTTTGTGGTCCTCGCCGTCACGGCGATGTTCCCGGTCACGCTCGCCACCGCGGTCGGGCTCTACCTGCGGGCGCTCGACAGCAAGCGGGAGCGGGCGGTGGCCGAGGCGCGCCGGGAGCAGCGGCTCGAGCTCGCCCGCGACCTGCACGACTTCGTCGCGCACGAGCTCACCGGCATCCTGCTCGAGGTGCAGGCGGCCCAGGTGGCGGCGTACGAGCCGGAGGAGAACAAGGCGCTGCTCGCCCGGCTGGAGCAGGCGAGCCTGCGGGCCCTGGAGTCGATGGACGAGACGCTGCGCGCGCTGCGCGACCCCGACGGGGCCGCCGACGAACCGGCCACGCTGCGCCGGGACCGCGTCGACGAGCTGCCCGCCCTGGTCGAGCGGTTCCGCGGCGCGGCCACCGCGCACGCCGTGCTCGAGCTGGAGGACGGGCTCGCCGAGCTCCTTCCCCGCCAGGTGCAGCGGGCGGTCTACCGGGTCGTGCTCGAGTCGCTCACCAACGTACGGCGGCACGCCGCCAAGGCCAGGACGGTCACGGTGTCGGTGCGGCGGCCCGCCGAGGACCGGGGCGCGGTCGAGGTGACCGTCACCGACGACGGCGGCGGCCGGGGCGGCCTGCGCCGCCTCGAGCGGCGCGGCGGCGGCACCGGCCTGCTCGAGCTGGCCACCCGCGTCGAGGCGCTCGGCGGCACGCTCACCGCCGGGCCGCAGGAGAAGGGCTGGCGGGTGCGGGCCCGCATCCCGATCCCCGACGGCGACCGCTCCGGCGACCGGTAGCGGCGGCCGCGGCCCCGACCGGCCCGCCGAAATCTCCCGAACGGCAGATGTGGCGGGATGGGCCCCGAACCGATCCTGGACCGCGCACCAGTCGGGATCGGAGAGGGACCACATGAGATCGCACATCCCGAGGGCGTGGCCCGCGGCGGCGGGCGCCGCCGTGCTCCTCGCCTTCCTGTCCGCCTGCGTGGCGCGCGGCGACACCGTGAGCCACAACAGCCGCAGCTTCCCGTTCCTCGGCCGGCGCCTCACCATCGAGACGCACGAGACCAACCTCATCGTGGAGAGCGACACGCGCCGGGAGATCACCGCCGAGCGCGAGCTGCGCGGCACGGCCGCGCAAGACGGCAACGCCACCTGGTCGCTGCACGGCGACACCCTCACCATCCGCGTCGACTGCAGCGGCCTCGTGCTCTCCTGCGAGAGCGAGCACCGGGTGCGCATCCCCGAGGACGTCGAGCTCACCGTCACCGGCACCGGCGGCGCCGTACAGCTGAAGGGCCTCACCGGGGACGTCACCGCCCGGCTCGGCCACGACGGCACGCTCCGGGTGGTACGGCCCGCGGGCCGGCTGCGGCTGTACAGCACCGGGGGCGACATCACCGTCACCGACGCGCGGTCGGCCCGCGTGCAGGCGATGACCTCGGGGGACGGGAACATCGACCTGGGCTTCGCAGCCCCGCCGACCCGGGTCGAGGTGCGCGCCGCGGGCTCGGTCGGCATCACCCTGCCGCCCGGGGGCGAGACCTACCGGATCGACGCGCCCGGGTCGGACGTGCCGAGCGACCCCGGCAGCGACCGGGTGATCGTGGCGCACGCCGCGGACGGCGCCGTGACGATCCGAAAGGGCCGGTAGGGGGTGGCGGTGCTCGAGCTGGTCGACGTCACCAAGGTCTACCCGGGCGGCAAGCGCGCGGTCGACGGCGTCACGCTGCGGCTCGGACCCGGGCTGATCGGGCTCCTCGGGCCGAACGGCGCGGGCAAGTCGTCGCTGATGCGGATCGCCGCCACGGTCACCCGCCCCACCTCCGGCAGGGTCGTCTTCGACGGGGCCGACGTCGTCGCCCGGCCGGACGCGCTCCGCCGGGTGCTCGGCTACCTGCCGCAGGACTTCGGCGTCTACCCAAACCTCAGCGCGCGGGAGTTCCTCGGCTACCTCGCCGCGGCCAAGGGCATCCCGGCCCGGGCCGCGCGCGCCCAGATCGACCACCTGCTGGAGCTCGTCAACCTCGCCGACGTGGGCAGACGGCCGCTCGGCGGGTACTCGGGCGGCATGCTGCGGCGGGTGGGCATCGCCCAGGCGCTGCTCGGCGACCCCCGGGTGATCATCGTGGACGAGCCCACCGCGGGGCTCGACCCGACCGAGCGGGTGCGGTTCCGCAACCTGCTCAGCGAGCTCGCCGCGGACCGGGTGGTGCTGCTATCCACCCACATCGTCTCCGACGTGGAGTCGGTCGCCTCGGACATGGCGGTGGTGGCGGGCGGCAGGCTGCGCCGCCGCGGCTCGCCCGAGCAGCTGCTGCGCGAGGTCGACGGGCTGGTGTGGGAGGTGCAGGCCGACCCGGCCGACGTCGCCGAGGTGCAGGCGCGGCACGTGGTCACCCGCCTCGTGCGCACCCCGGCCGGGGTGCGGATGCGGCTGCTCGCCGCGGCCCGGCCGTACCCGGAGGCGACGCCGGTGACCCCCGACCTGGAGGACGCCCACCTCGCGCTCGTCGACCCGCGGATGCGCCCGGTGGTGGAGGTGGTACGGCGATGACCGCGGTCTCGGCCGTGCCGCGCCGCGGCCCGGCGCAGGCGGCGCGCGGCCTCGCCGGGCTGGCGCTCGGCGACTTCCGCGACCGGGTACGGCGGCCGGCGTACCTGGTGATCCTCGCCGCCGCGGTCGGCCTCGGGTACCTCGCCGTGCCGGAGGCCGGCTCCCGCTGGGTCATCCTCAACCTCGGCCACTACCGGGGCCTTTACACCAGCGCCTACGTCGGCATGGCGACCGCGCTCGCGGGCGCGATCTGGCTCACCCTCGGCGGGTTCTACGTGGTGCGCAACGCGATCGCCCGGGACGTCGCCACCGGGGTGGGCGAGGTGCTCGCGGCGACCCCGCTGCGCACGGCCGGCTACCTCGCCGCCAAGTTCCTCGGCAACCTGCTCGTGCTCGGCTCGATGCTCGGCGTGCTCGCCGGGACGGCGCTCGTCGTCCAGCTCGCCCGCGGCGAGTCCACGGCGGTCGACCCGGTCGCGCTCGCCGCGCCGTCCCTGCTCATCGGGGTGCCGATGGTGGCGCTCACCGCGGCCGCGGCGCTGCTGTTCGAGGCGATCCCGCCGCTGCGGGCCGGGCTGGGGAACGTGGTCTGGTTCGTGGTCTGGATGGCGATCGCGCTCGGCGGGCAGTCGCCGCGCGCGCCGCTCGGCGGCATCGGGGTGTACCCGGTGGCCGCGTCGCTGCGCCGGGCGATGGTCGCGCAGGGGATCGACCCGGCCGGGCAGGAGTTCAGCCTCGGCCTCACCTACCTCGACCGGCCGCTGCGCCCGTTCGCGTGGCACGGGTTCGAGCCCGGCCTCGGGTTCGTGCTCGGCCGGCTAGCCCTGGTCGGGGTCGCGGCCGTGCTCGCGCTGCTACCCGCGCTGTGGTTCGGCCGGTTCGACCCGGCCCGCCGGGCCGCGCCGGCGCCGGAGCCGCAGGCCGCGCCCGGACCCGACGGTCCCGCGGCGGCGCTCCCGGAGCCGCCCGCGACCGCCGTCCGCCCGGTGCCCGCCCCGGCGCGGGGTCGGCGGGGCGGCGCGGCGGGCCGGCTCTTCGCGGGCGAGCTGCGCATCCTCGTGCAGGGGGTCGCGCGGTGGTGGTGGCTGGGCGCGCTGGCGATCAACGCGGCGGCCGCGGTCGCGCCCGCGCCCGCCGCCGCGGCCTACGTGCTCCCCGTCGCCTGGATCTGGCCGGTGCTCATCTGGTCGCGGCTCGGCACGCAGCGGCACGAGCACGGGGTCGAGGCGCTGCTCGGGGCCTATCCGGCGGCGCGGGGCCGGGTGCTCGCCGAGTGGGCGGCCGGGGCCGCGGTCGCCGCCGCGGCCGGTGCGGTGCCGCTCGCCCGCATGCTGCTCGCGGGAGACCGGGCCGGGGTGGCCGCCTGGTGCGCGGCGGTGCTGTTCATCCCCGCGTTCGCGCTCGCGCTGGGCACGCTGAGCCGTACCCAACGGCTGTTCCAGATCGGCTACCTGGTGCTGTGGTACGGCGCGGTGAACGGCGTGCCGGTCGTCGACTACATGGGGATCGTGCGCGACGGCGCCGGCCTGGCGGGGCCGCCGCCGGGGGCGATCGCCGCGCTCGCGGTCGCCCTGCTCGCCGCGGCCCTCGTCACCGAGCGGGTTCGGCGAGCAGGGATCGCACCTGGCCGTCGATGAGGCGGCGCAGCTCGTCGGCGTCGAGGCGGGCGGGGTCGACGACCGCGTGCACGGTGAGGCCGTCGACGAGCGCGGTGAGCGCGTGCGCGGTGGCGTCGGGGTCGATCCCGGCGCGGAACCGGCCCTCGCGCAGGCCGCGCGCGATGATCTCGCTCACCTGGCGGCGCCACTCGGCGTACACCTGGCGCAGCAGCTCGGTGGCCTCCTCGCGGACCAGCGCCCGGTCGAGAAACGCCAGCCACACCCGCGCCTCGGCGCGGCGGGCGTCGGTGATCGGCAGCGGGGCGAGCAGCGCCTGGTAGAGCAGGTCGGCGGGGTCGGCGTCGGCGGGCACGGTGCGGATGCGGAACCCGCTGCGCGCCACCACCTCGGCGAAGGCCGCGGCGAGCAGCGCGTCCTTGTCGGCGAAGTAGTGCGCGAGCGCGCCCGTCGACAGGCCCGCGGCCGCCGCGGCCTTACGCACGGTCAGCGCCTCCGCCCCCTCGGTCGCGACGAGGTTGATCACGGCGTTGACGATCTCGGCGCGGCGGGCCCGGTGATCGACCACTCGTGGCATGGCGCTATCGTATCGTTTTAAGACGGACGTCCGAAATAAAAAGGAGGGCGACGATGACGACAGTGGTGAGAGCGGACGCCCGGCGCGCCGACCTTCGCGGGCTGGTCTGGTTCTATGTGCTGGCCACGGCGGTCACCTGGGCCTGCTACGTGCCGGTGGTGCTCGCCCAGAACGGGACGATCCACCTCGATCTCGACATCCAAGGGCTGCTCGGCCTGACCGCGATCCTCGCCCCCACGTTCACCGCGTGCCTGCTCGCCGCGCTCCGCGGCGGCCGCCGGGAGCTGCGCGGCCTGCTCGGCATGGCGGTCCGGGTGCGGTTCCGCCCGCGGTGGTACCTGCTCGCGCTGGGCGTGCCGTTCGCCGTCCCGCTCACCGCCGTCGCCCTCGACGCCCTGCTGTCCGGCACGGCCCCCGCGGCCTGGCTGATCGCGCCCACCGCGCAGACCCTCGCCACGTTCTGGATCGCCGCGATCGGCGAGGACCTCGGCTGGCGGGGCTACGCCCTCGCCCGCGCGCTCGACCGGTGGGGCCCGGCCACCGCGTGCACGATCCACGGCGTGCTGTGGGGGCTGTGGCACCTGCCGATGTTCTTCCGGCCCGGGACCGCGCAGGCCGACCAGGAGTTCTGGCTGTTCACCCTCCAGGTGATCGGCGCGACCATGATCTTCGCCCGGCTGTTCACCGCGACCGGCGGCAGCGTGTTCGCGATGATGCTCATGCACGCCGCGGCGAACCTCGCGTTCAACACCGTGCCGGTGTTCGCCACCGAGGGCGGCAACCCCGTCCGGACCACGCTCGTCTCGGTGCTCTACCTCGCCGCCGGGCTCGTCGCCATCGCCACGATGCCCCGTCGCACGTGGCCTCGCCGTACGGCGCGCCGTACCGCGCGGGCGGCGGCGGACCGCGCGGCGGCGTGACCCCCTGGCGTGACCCCTGTGGCGCCGGGCTCGCGCCGCCCATCCCCATCGCGCCGCGAGCCCGGCCGAACTAACCCCCCACAGGGCGGCCAGGTGCCCTGTTCGCGCCGGAGACGTTCTGGACCCGGCGTGAGGACGGGATCATGTGTAGCCGCGGCGCGGCGACGCCAGCAACAAATCACCTGAAAGTTGCACAAAATGGCATCAAGTGGCCAGTCGCCGGCCGCGGCGGTCAGCCGCGCCCCGCCGCCGCGGTGAGCGCGGCGTCGAGGATCTCCACGCCCCGGTCGAGCTCGTCGTCGGTGATGGTGAGCGGGGGCGCGATGCGGAAGATGCCGCCCATGCCGGGCAGCTGCACGATGTTCATGTGCAGGCCGCGGCGCAGGCACTCGGCGGTGACCTCCTGGCCGAGCTTCTCGGCGGGCCGCTTCGTCTCCCGGTCGGTGACGAGCTCGATCCCCTGCAGCAGGCCCCGGCCGCGCACGTCGCCGATCACCTCGTGCCGCCGCTGCAGCTCCAGCAGGTGCTCGCGCAGCCGCGCGCCGAGCGCGGCGGCGCGCGCCACCAGCCCGTCGCGCTCCACCACCTTCAGCACGGTGAGCCCGACCCGGGCGGCGAGCGGGTCGGAGACGTGGGTGGTGTAGAAGAGGAAGCCGCGCGAGTGGCACACCTCCTCGATCTCCTCGGAGGTGACCACGGCGGCCACCGGCAGTCCCGCGCCGAGGGTCTTCGACAGGGTGAGGATGTCCGGCACCACGCCGTCCCGCTGGAACGCGTACATCGTCCCGGTACGGCCCAGCCCGGTCTGCGCCTCGTCGAGGATGAGCAGCATGCCGCGCTCCTCGCACTTGCGCTTGAGCGCGGAGAAGTAGCCGGGCGGCGGCTCGATGATGCCGCCGGAGGACAGGATCGGCTCGACGATCACCGCGGCGAGGTTGCCGGACGACTGCCGGTCGATGAGCTGGAAGCCGAAGTCGAGCTCGGTCTCCCAGTCGTAGGTGCCGTCGGCGCGGCGGAACGGCGAGCGGTAGGCGTACGGCGTGGGCAGCGCCAGGTTGCCCGGGGCGGCCGGGCCGTACCCGCGGCGGCCCGCCGAGTACGTCGCGTTGGCCGCGGCCGCGGTCATGCCGTGCCAGGACCGGTCGAACGAGACGACCTCGTGGCCGCCGGTGTACAGCTTCGCCATCTTGATGGCGAACTCGTTCGACTCGGCGCCGGTGGTGAGCAGGCACACCTTCGACAGCGAGGGCGGCAGCGTGGCGGCGAGCCGCTCGGCGAACTCCACCACCGGGCGGCTCAGCATGCCGCTGTAGAGGTGGTCGAGGGTGGTCACCGCCTCGGTGACCGCGGCGACGATCTCCGGGTGGGCGTGGCCGAGCACCGCGCTCATCTGGCCCGAGGTGAAGTCGAGGATCGCGTTGCCCGCGGAGTCGTAGACGTACGAGCCCTTCGCCCGCTCGATGATCCGCGGCGTGAAGGCCCCGCCGTACCGGACGAGATGACGCTCCACCGCGGCCCAGAAGCCAGCCTCTGTCATGGTCGGCCTGCCTTTCCTCGTACCGTCGGCAGCGTAGCGTGACGGGAATGCGCCGTATCGCCGAATTGGTGGTACCGGACGGCACCGCCGCGGCCCGCCGTACCTCGGGCGCCGTCGGCGGGGTGGACGAGATCCGCGGGAGGCGGTCCTCCTCGGGGACGAGGGCCGAGATCGGCTGTGCGGAGGAGGATCCGGGCGGGGTGGGGATCACCATGGGGGTGTGGCTCATGCGAAGGCCGGCATCGGCCGTATCACCGCCGCGGGCGTGGCCGCCGCGGCCATGTTGCCGTACCTCACGATCAAGATCCTCTGGATGACGGGCAGCCGGGTCGGCATCGACGACCCCGGCTTCGGCGACGACCCCGCCCTCGCCGCGCTCAACGCCGTGACGTTCGGCATGGGCGCCGTCGCCCTGACCCTCGCGGTCGCGTTCACCACGTCCTGGGGCATGCGGCTGCCCGCCTGGCTGGTGCTGGTGCCGATGTTCGTCGGCACCGGCCTGCTCGGCGACGTCGTGGCGGTCGTGCCGCTCGCCGTACTGCTCGAGGGGCCCGGCCTGTTCGACTCGGGCGGCCCGATCCAGCCCTGGGTGTACGCCGTGGTCTACCTCGCCTTCCTGGTCCAGGGCGTCGGGCTCATGGTCGCCTTCGCCCTGTACGCCCGGGACCGCTGGCCGGCCGTGTTCACCGCCCCGCTCAGCCACTCCCCCGCCACCGCGACCGCGCGGCTGCACGTGCTCTTCGCCAGGGGCGTGCTGGCGGTGACGGTGCCGCTCGGCGGCCTCCACCTCTACTGGGCCTTCGGCGGCACCGCCGGGCTCGCCCCGTCGGCCACGCGCACCCTCGCCACCGTCGTGCAGGAGGGCTACCGGGGCCTGCTCACCATCGCCGCCGGGCTCGCCCTCCTCGCCATCGCCGGCGCGCGCCGCGCCGTACCGTTCTGGCGTCCCCTGCTCGTCGCGTGGCTGGGCGCGGGCGGGCTGTTCGCCTGGGGGTTGTACGGCACGGCGACCGCCCTGGCCGCGACCGGGCTCGGCGGCGGACCCGGCGGCGCGATCGCCCTGGTGCGGCTCGTCGAGACGCTGACCGGCCTGGCCATGGCCGTACACGGCGCGTTCCTGCTCACCGAGCGGGCCGCCGCGCCCCGGGCTCCGGGCCTCCCCACGGGACGGGCCGCCTGATCCGGCGGCCCCGCGGGCCCTGACGGCGCGGCGGCGCTCGTCCCGGTCGTCAGGCCGCGGGGATCGCGACCTCGATCGCGATCATGCGCGCCTCGCGGGCCGCCTTGCGGGGCTCCTCGAAGAAGTCGGGCGCGGCGCAGGCGAACAGCGTGGTGCCCGCGGCGCCGCCGAGGGCGCAGGCGTACACCGGGGTGTCGGGCTTGATCTCGTCGGTGATCGCGCCGCCCTCGACCACCCGGACCAGCCGGTTGCCGAGCGCGTCGGCGATCCACAGCCCGCCCGCGGCGTCGAGGCAGGCACCGTCGCCCGCGACGCGCAGCGAGCCGAGCGCGTTGTCGAGCGCGCGCTCGGCCGGGAGCGGGCCAAACTCGGCCCACACGCGCCGGTTGGCCAGCGAGCCGTCCGGGGCGATGTCGAAGGCGGTGACCCGGTTGCCGAAGGTCTCGACGACGAGCAGCACGTTGTCCGGGGTGATCGCGCAGCCGTTGGGGAACCACAGCTCGTCGGCGACCTCGGTCACCCGGCCGTCCGGGTCCACCCGGTGCAGCGAGGTCGGCCGTATCGGCTCCCCGGCCATGAGGTCGAAGCCGAAGTCCCCGACGTACGCGCGCCCCTGGGCGTCCACCACCATGTCGTTGGCGTGCCCGGGGAGATCGCCGAGGTCGCCGTGGACGACGAGGGTGCCGTCCACCTCGCGGCGCAGCACCGTGTGGTCCCGCATCGACACGACGAGCAGCCGGCCGTCGGGCAGCCAGCCGAGGCCAGACGGCTGGCCGGGAACGTGGGCCTCGGGGCGCAGGTCCGACCCGTCCTCGCGCATCGAGTACACCCGGTGGCCGTAGAAGTCGGAGAACCAGAGCCGCCCGTCGCGCCACCGCGGCGACTCCAGGAAGTGGAAGCCCTCGGCGACCGTGACCGTGTCCGTCATTGGTGTCCTCCCAGGAGCGGGCCCGGGCACGTGACCACCGCGGGAACGCGGCGTCGCGGACGTGCCGGGCCGGTCCGGCGTGTGCACGGTGATCCGTATGCCCCCTCGCCGGTCACGGCAATCTCGGCCGGCCGCTCACCGGACTGGTTCATCCAGGTTTGTGCGGCTTTGAATACTTCCTCGGTACCGGGGCAGCCCGGCTGGTCGAGGACGGCGACACCGGCCCCCGGGCATCGCATCGGGCGGGAAGGCGGCGAGTTCCGGCTCGGAGCCGGCGCGCGCCCTTCGTCGTGGCGACCACGCCCCTTGGAGGCGGACGATGGCGGGATTCGAGCCGACGTACGAGCTGCACCTGCGGGTGGCCGGGCAGCCCCACGACCTGACGCTGCGGGGCCACGGCGAGCCGCCGAGCGAGGGCGACCTGGCCGCCTGGATGCAGGACGGCCGGGTGGTCGGGCTGCAGGTCAGCCAGACCGCCGGCCGGCGGCCGCACACGATGATGGTGAACTTCGGCAAGGTGGTCTTCGCCTGGCTGCAGCAGTGCGGCACTGAGCAGGGCCGCACCGAGTAGGACCGCACCGGGCAGGGCCGCTCCCGGCGGCCCGGACCGGCCTGCCACAGGCGGTTGTATACGCGGATAAACGCGACATTTCTTCAGATTCGGTGGACGGCGGCCCCCGCGGCCTGATCTGATCGACAGGTTCGTTTTCACGATGAGAGCAAGGGGGCCAAATGGGTCATCGCCGACCTCCGCTGCGCGGCCTGCGGCTGCGCGCCATGCTGGGCGTCGCCGTACTGGCCGCGGCGACCGTGCCGCTCACCGGCGGCGCCGCGTACGCCGGTGCCGGGACGGCCGCGACCGCGGCGGCCGCGGGGCACGCGGCCGAGGGCGGCCGGGTGGTCGTCCGCGACGATCTGCGGCAGGTCTTCCGCAAGGCCGGCGTGACCGGCACGTTCGCGCTGCTCGACGTGGCGCGGAACCGGACCGTCGTGGTCGACCGGGCGCGGGCGAACCGGCGGCTGATCCCGGCCTCGACCTTCAAGATTCCGCACGCCCTGATCGCGCTGGAGACCGGCGCCGTCGCCGACGAGAACGAGGTGATCCCGTACGGCGGGGAGCCGCAGCCGATCCCCGAGTGGGAGCAGGACATGAACCTGCGGGACGCGATCAAGGTATCGAACGTCCCGGTGTTCCAGACGCTCGCCCGCCGGATCGGCATCAAGCGGGAGCGGCAGTGGCTGCACCGCCTCGGCTACGGCAACCGCCAGGTCGGCACGAAGGTGGACCGGTTCTGGCTCGACGGGCCGCTGAAGATCTCGGCGGTGGAGCAGACCCGCTTCCTGTCCAAGCTCGCCCGGCTGCGGCTCCCGGCCTCGAAGAAGCACCAGCGAACCGTGCGCGAGCTGGTGAAGGTCGAGCAGACCAAGAAGTACGCGCTCTACGCCAAGACCGGCTGGGGGTCGGCGACCGAGCCGGGCATCGGCTGGTGGGTCGGCTGGGTGGAGCGCGGCGGACGGCTGTACACGTTCGCCCTCAACATCGACGTGGTCAAGGACGCCGACGCCGACAAGCGCATCCCGGTCGCCCGGGAGCTGCTGACCCGCCTCGGCGTGCTGCCCTCGTCCTGACGCCCGGCCGATGCGCCCGGCTCGCCGGGAGCGGGTGCCCCGGCGAGCCGGGCCGGGCATGACAGAACCGTGACAGAACGCGGCGGCGCGACGGCCGGGAGCCGCCGCGCCACCGGTGAGGGGCCCTGACTCAGTTCGCGGTACAGGTGACCGTCGGCCAGGTCCAGTTGCCGTTGTGTTGGATCGTCACGCCCCAGTTGTTGCCGTTGCCGTTAGGTCTGGCGATGAGGACCTGGGATTCAGGCCACTGGGCGGAGATGTTCCAGGTGGCGATGATGCGGGCCGGGTAGGGCACCTCCATCCGGACTGTCCAGTTGTTCGAGCCGGAGACCGAGACGTTGAGGTTGTAGCGGTCGCTCCACACCTCGCCCTGCGACAGCGTCGCGGTGCAGCCGCCGCCCGGGTTGCCGCCGCCCGGGTCGCCGCCGCCCGGGTCGCCGCCGCTGGAGCCGATGGTGACGGTGGAGCTACCGCTGCTCTGGTAGCCCTCGGTCGCCAGGATCTGGTAGTCGTGGCTGCCCAGGTTCAGGCCGGCCCGGGCCCACGCGTCGAAGTGGTTGCCGACGGTGATGGTGCCGCTGGTCCGCTTCTGCTGGCGCACGCTCCAGAACTGCTGGAACGTCCGGGTGCCCTCGATGGAGGGCGCGTTGTACCGCCAGGTCTCGTAGATGTCGTACGTGCCGCCGTCGGTGGTGACGGTGCCCTTGTAGGTGCCGGTGGGCCGGTAGGTGCCCCAGCTCTCGACGATGTAGTACTCGACCAGCGGGTTCCTGGTCCAGCCGTACAGCGCGAGGTAGGCGTTGCCCGACGGGTTGAAGGTGGCGTTGTAAGTCACGGTCCGCCGCCCGCCGGTGGCCCAGCCCTTACCGGCGACAAAGTTCCCGGTGTTCCGCCACTGGGTGCTGTAGCTGCCGCCCGAGTGGAGGGTCATCGAGACGGTCCCGGGCGCGTCGGTCCAGAACGAGTAGAAGTACCCGTTGTCGTACCCGGTCTGGTTCTGCGTGATCGTGGTGTCCGCGTGGGCCGTACCGGGCAGCAGCGCACCGGCGATGGCGAGCGCCAGGGCGAAGGCGCCGGTCACGATGCGCCGGAGGCCGAGACGGGTGCGGCGCCTGGCCTGTTTCACGGTGAGGGGTTCGTTCATACGGCTTCCTCGTTGAGAAGGGCCGATGGGGGCTGGCGTGTCGCGGCCGAGGCGCGGCCGGCGGGGGGATGGCGGACCGGCACCGATGCCGCAACACGCGGGGGTTCTCCGGCCGCTCCGCGGCAGGCGGCGGAAAACCGACGTTGCGCGCTACTCGTCCGATGCGTTCGATGTGCCAGCGTATCGAAAACTATCGGAACTAGCTCGAAAGTATCGGACCCACTTCACCAACTGTCAACACTCTGAGAAATATCTCTGTAACGTAACCGTTGCTAATGATTCACATGAATATCCCCATCGTCCCAGATTGGCCACGGATATCCGACCAAACCCTCACCCGGTCCCCTGCCAGGTGGTGCGGAGAAACAACTTTCGGCCGCCGACTACAGGAGTCAAACGGCCGAAAGTTTTCTGCGATCTTACGAATTCTTCGGATGCGAAGTGGGTACTGTCAGGACTTCCGGGCGAGCCGGCTCGGCCACCACATCGTCCGGCCCACGTCCAGCGACAGCGCCGGGACGAGCAGCGAGCGGACGACCAGCGCGTCGAGCAGCACGCCGAACGCAACGAGGAAGGCGAGCTGGAGCAGGAAGAGCAGCGGCAGCACCACGAGCGCGGCGAACGTGGCCGCGAGCACGATGCCGGCCGAGGTGATCACCCCGCCGGTGAGGGTGAGGGCGCGGATCACGCCGTCCCGGTGCCCGTGCCGGATCGTCTCCTCCCGCGCCCGGGTCATGATGAAGATGTTGTAGTCGATCCCCAGCGCCACCAGGAACACGAACGCGTACAGCGGCACCCCGGGGTCCGCGCCCGGCAGGTCGAGCAGGTGATCGAAGACGAGCGCGCCCACGCCGAGCGCCGACGCGAACGACAGCACGGTGGTGGCGATGAGCAGCAGCGGCGCGACGAGCGCGCGCAGCAGCACGATCAGCACGATCAGCACCACGCCGAGCACGAGCGGGATCACCACCCGCAGGTCGCGCGAGGCGGTGTCGAGCGTGTCGAGGTTCACCGCGGTGATCCCGCCCACCTTCGCGTCCGCGCCGGGCACCGCGTGCACCGCGGCCCGCAGGTCGCGCACGATCTCCACCGCGGCCTTCGACTCGGCCGGCTCGGCGAGGACGGCGTTGAGCATCACCCGGCCGTCCACCACCTTGGGCTCGGCGCCCTCGCCCTCGGCGTACGGCGTGACCTGGGTGACGCCCGGCACGCCCTGGGCGGCGCGGGTCACCTCGGCGGCCTTGTCGGCGTTCGCGATGATGATCGCCGGGTTCGCCGCGCTCGCCGCGCCGAAGCCGCGCTCCAGCATGCGCTGGCCCGCGACCGCCTCGACCTCGGTGCGGAACACGTCGTACTGCGAGGTGCCCTCGGCGCGGAACTGCGGCACGAACGCCGCGGCCGCGGCGAGCACCACCGCGGTCGCCACCCACCAGGTCCGGGGCCGGGCGCGCACCGCGGCGGCGATCCGCCCCCACAGCCGGTGCGCGCGCACGACCTCCTCGGTGCTGCCGGCCACCGCCCGGTCGGCGGACGGCCGCGGCCTGAGCGGCCAGAACGCGGCCCGGCCGAGCAGCAGCAACACCGCGGGCAGGAAGGTGAACGCGGCGACGAGCGCGGCGGCGATGCCGAGCGCGGCGACCGGCCCGAGGCCGCGGTTGGAGGCGAGGTCGCTGGCGAGCAGGCACAGCACGCCGAGGATCACCGTGCCGCCGGAGGCGAGGATCGGCTCGTAGGTGCCGCGCACCGCGACCCGGATCGCGTCGATCGGCCGCTCGTGCTCCTGCAGCGCCTCCCGGTAGCGGGCCACGAGCAGCAGCGCGTAGTCGGTGCACGCGCCGACGACGAGGATGAACAGGATGCCCTGGCTCTGGCCGTTCAGCTCGATCCAGCCCGCGTCGGCCACGAAGTAGACGACCGTGGCGGCGAGCACGAGCGCGAGCATCGCGCCGAGGATCACGACAAGCGGCAGCAGCGGCGACCGGTAGACGAGGATCAGGATGATCAGCACCGCGCCGAGCGCGACCGCGAGCAGCGTGCCGTCCACCCCGCCGAACGCGGCCTTGAGGTCGGCGCTGAGCGCGGCCGGGCCGGCGACCTGCACGGTGGCGCCCTGTGCGGCGGTGCCGGCGAGCAGCTCGCGCAGGCTCTCCACGTGGTCGCCGACGTTGCCCTCGTTGGTGAGGGGGACGATGAGCTGGGCGACGCTCCGGTCCTCGGTGCCGGGGATGGGACCCGCGACCTGCCCGGCGACGTACGGCTCGCCCGCGATGCGCTGGGCGTCCTGGGCGATCTGGCCGAGGCGCTCCGGGCCCAGCGGCGCGGAGTCGGAGTAGACGACGATGGCGGGCATCGTCGCGCTGCCCTGGAACGCCTTACGCGCCTCGGTCACCTCGGTCGACTCGGCGCTGATCGGCAGGAAGCTCGCCTGGTCGTTCGTCTGCACCTCGGTGAGCCTGCCCATGAACGCGCCGAGCGGGCCGACGCCGAACAGCCACACGAGGGCGAGGAGCGCGGCCGCGCCGTACCACCAGCGGTGGCGCCGGGTCCTGCTCCGCTCCGGCGCGGAGGCGGGCAGGGTCGCGGTCCCCCCGCCCGGGGCATCGTCGGTGGTCATCCGTTCCCTTTCGGTTAGGAAAGTCGGTTAGGAAAGCGATTCTCTCGATTTTCGAGAAAGTCAACCTACACGGACCCCGCCTCGGGTCCGCGGCGGGGTGACCGGCCGACGCCAGTGCTGCCCGTAAAATTGCGGGCGACACCTAGGGAGACGGATGAACGGCGGGCGGGAGACACCACACGACGGCCGCCCCGTGCGCTCCCGGGAGCACTGCTACGCGGAGATCCAGGAGAGCGGGCTGCGGCTCGCGGCCGGGGTGGTCCGGCTGCTGCACGCCCTGTCGGTGAGTTTCGGACTGGGCCCCAACGACTTCCAGGCGTACATGCTGCTGCGCATCGAGGGGCCGATGACGCCCGGCGAGATCGCGCGGTGCCTCCGGCTCGCCACCGGGTCGGTGACCGCGCTCATCGACCGGCTGGAGGCGCGCGGCCTGGTGACCCGCGCCCCGCACCCGGCCGACCGGCGCAAGGTCGTGGTACGGCCGGCCGAGCTCGCCGCCGCCGCACCGGCCTCCGCCCTCCCCGAGCGCATCCGCGCGGCGATGCTCGCGCTGCACGCGCGCTACTCGGAGGCCGAGCTCGAGGTGATCGCCGACTGGCTGCGCGACGCCACCGGGACGCTCAACGCGCTCGCCGCGGGCGACGGGCGGCGCCCGCCCGGCCGGGCGTAGCGGGCCGCCCGCGGCGCGTCGCGGGCCTTGCTCCGCCGCGCGTCACGCAGGCGGGGCCTCGCCGCCGGCGTGCGGCATGGTCTCGGCCGGGATCACGCCGAACCGGCCGGCCTGGTAGTCCTCGATCGCCTGGATGATCTCGGCCTTGGTGTTCATCACGAACGGCCCGTAGTGCACCACGGGCTCGCGGATCGGCCGGCCGCCGAGCAGCAGCACCTCGAGGTTGGGCTCGGCCGAGGACTGGGTGCGGTCGGCGAACAGGGTGATCGCCCCGCCCGGGCCGAACACGGCGAGCTGCCCCTTGTGGATCGGCCGCCGGTCCACCCCGACCGCGCCCCGCCCGGCGAGGATGTAGGCGAGCGCGTTGAAGCCGGGGTTCCACGGCATGCTCAGCCGCGCCCCCGGGCTCACCGTCGCGTGGATCATGGTGATCGGGGTGAACGTGGCGCCCGGGCCGGTGTGCCCGGCGACCTCGCCCGCGATCAGCCGCAGCAGCGTGCCGCCGTCGTCGGAGGAGAGCAGCACCGCCTCCCTGCCGCGGATGTCCTGGTAACGCGGCGGGTTGAACTTGTTCGCCCGCGGCAGGTTCACCCAGAGCTGGATGCCGTGGAACAGCCCGCCGGAGGCGACGAGGTGCTCGGGCGGCCGCTCGATGTGGAGGATGCCGGAGCCCGCGGTCATCCACTGGGTGTCGCCGTTGGTGATCACCCCGCCGCCGCCGTGCGAGTCCTGGTGCTCGATGATCCCGTCGATCATGTACGTGACGGTCTCGAAGCCGCGGTGCGGGTGCCACGGCGTGCCCTTGGGCTCGCCCGGCGCGTACTCCACCTCGCCCATCTGGTCCATGTGGACGAACGGGTCGAGGTCGGCGAGGGACACGCCGGCGAAGGCCCGCCGTACCGGGAAGCCCTCGCCCTCGAGCCCGCTGGGCGCGGTCGTCACCTGCCGGACCGGACGCTGCTCGACGGTCGCGGGGTCGGGCGCGGGGATGCGCGGAAGGGTGAGGGTGTCGGCTGTGATCGCGGGCATGGGGTCCCCCTTTCGGTTGGTTGAATTATCAACCACTTTCCGGGGAACGTCCACGCCGCCCGTGGTGTTCCGGCGCACGCATGCGGCCGGCCCTGGCCGGCGCGACCGCCGCGCGCGCCGGCCAGGGCCGGGCCCTCCGGAAGAGGGGAAGAGGAGTGGGGAAAAGGGGTCGATCCGCCGGTCAGGAACCGGACGACCGCTCGCCTCCGGTCGTGCCGCCCGCGCCGACGCCGTAGGTCATCGCGACCTTACGGGTGGCGAGGAACTGCTCGAGGGTCTCGCCGCGGAACGCCGCGTACACCTCCGGGTTGGAGACGCCGAGCACGGCGGCCATCTTCTCCAGCACGAAGAAGATCGCGCCGTACCGGATGAGCCCGATCCAGTCGCGGCGCCGGATCAGGTCCTTCTCCTCCTCGGTGAGGCCGTACTCGTCGGCGAGCGCCTCGAAGTCGTTGAGGAACCGCTCGCGGTGCGCCGGCTCGATCAGCCGGTGCAGGAAGTCGTTGATGCGGAAGCCCTTGCGGCTGCGCTCGAGCGTGTACGGGTAGGTGCCGGGCAGCTCCTCGGCGCCCCGGTACTCGGCGTAGATGTGCTCGCGGTACGCGGCGAGCTCCTCCGGGTCGGGCTCGTCGCCGATGTCCTCGAAGATCAGGGTCGCGATGTTGGTGACCGAGGGGGCGTAGGTCTGCTGGTGCACCTTGGTCACCGTGTCGGAGAGCGCGCCGCGCATGATCAGCCAGGTGATGACCTCCGAGCCCTCCATGCCGCCGAGCCGCGCGTACTCGGCGAGGCGCATGTTCGCGAGCTTCTCCGGCTCGGTCTCGAGCAGGTGGATGAACTCGTTGTCCCACTCCTCGTTGAGGAAGCCGGCGCGCTCGCCGTGCACCTGGTGGGACATGCCGCCGGTCGCCACGATCGCGACGCGCAGGTCGTCGTCCGGGAAGCTCTGGATCGCCTTGCGCAGCGACTTGCCGAGCCTGTAGCACCGCCGGGCGCTCGGCACCGGGAGCTGCAGCACGCCGACCTGCAGCGGCACGATGCTGCCGTGCCACCTGCCGGTCTCGTCGCCGAGCACCGACAGCGGCGACAGGATGCCGTGGTCGAGCGGTTTGCCCTGGAAGAACGACATGTCGAACTCGTCGGCCATGAGCGCGTACCCGATGTGCCGGGCGAGTTCGGCGTGCCCCTTCACCGGCGGCACCTCACGCGGCCTGCCGCCCTCGTCCGCGGGGTGGTAGATCTCGTCGACCCCGAGCGCGAAGGCCGAGTAGTGATCGAAGAAGAACGACGTGATGTGGTCGTTGTAGGTCATGAACAGGACGTCGACCCGCTGCCGGGTCAGCCAGTCCCGGACCTTGTCGAAGCCTTCGAAGATCGGCGCCCAGCCGGGTTCGTTCTGCTTGCGCGCGTCCTTGGCGAAACCGATGGTCGGGGTGTGCGACGCAGCGATCCCGCCTACGATCTTGGCCATGCCGTCACTCCGATCGGGATGGATGCGTGAGGGTCGTTAGCGAAGGGCGCACGCCGCCGACGACGCATCCGCACGGCGGCACCTGTTGTGAATCTGCAGCACCCCAAAAAGGATCTAAAGGGGCGAAAGTCCCGACGGAAATACGTTGCTTGTCGCTTGCCGCCCCTCCGCGGCGACGCGCCCCGGCATGTCCGGGCCGGTGGGAAGGTACGGCCGGGCGCGGCACGGCGAGGCCGGCCGGGCGTCCGAGGCGGCGGCGGACGGCGAGCCGGTGCGGCGGCGGACGACGGGCGTGCCGGGGCCGGGTGGCCCGCCCAGGGCGCACCCGCCGGAACCGGCGAATCCCGCCTCGCCCGGGGCCGCGGCGGCGGCCGGTGGCCTGCGCGCGGGCGGGCGCCGCGACATCGACACAGGATAGACGGCCTGGTCCGGTCCGTGCCGGGCCGCCCCGGCAGGCGTCGACGAGGCCGGGCCGCCCGGTCGTCGCATCTGCACGATGAGCGCGAACGCCGGGCCGACTAACGTCGGCCGCATGTCATCTGTTCTGCTGCGTGAGGTCCGGGTCGGGCTGCAGGGCCCGGTCCGGAACGTCCTGATCGCCGACGGCAGGGTGGCGGAGATCGGCACGGCGACGCCGCCCGCGGACGAGACGGTGAACCTCGGCGGCGCCACGCTCCTGCCGGGCCTGTGGGACTGCCACGTGCACGTGGCGCAGTGGGCGCAGACCCGCCGCCGCATCGACGTGAGCGGGGCCCGGTCGGCGAAGGAGGCCGCCGAGCTGGTCCGGGACGGCACCGGCTTCACGGTCGGGTTCGGCTTCCGCGACGCGCTGTGGCCGGACGAGCCGCACAAGTCGCTGCTGGAGGCGGTCGCCCCGGGCCGGCCGACCGTGCTGGTCAGCAACGACCTGCACACCGCCTGGTTCAGCCCGGCCGCGCTCGCCGCGATCGGCCGCGGCGACCACCCGACCGGGGTGCTGCGCGAGCACGAGTGCTACACGGCGATGGCCGCGCTCCCGCCCCCGGCCGAGGGCGAGCTCGACCGCTGGGTGGCCGAGGCGATGACCGCGGCCGCGGCGCGCGGCGTGGTCGGGGTGCTCGACTTCGAGTACGCCGACAACCTCGCCGACTGGCGCCGCCGGGTCGCCGGGCACCGGCTGGACGTGCGGGTGATCTGCTCGATCCCGCGGGACCGGCTGGACGAGGCGATCGCCGCCGGGGTGCGCACCGGCGAGGCGGTGCCCGGCGGGGACGGGCTGCTCACGGTCGGCCCGGTGAAGATGTTCGTGGACGGCTCGCTCAACACCCGGACCGCCTACTGCGCCGACCCCTACCCGTCCGGCGGCGGCCACGGCAGCCTGGAGACCCCGCCCGAGGAGCTGGAGGCGACGATGCGCCGCGCCGCCGAGCACGGGCTGCACCCCGCCGTGCACGCGATCGGCGACCTCGCGGTGGACATCGCGCTGTCCGCCTACGAGCGCATCGGCTGCCCCGGCCGGATCGAGCACGCCCAGCTGCTGCGCCCCGGCGACGCCGCCCGGTTCGCCCGGCCCGGGCTGATCACGAGCGTGCAGCCCGCCCACGCGCCGGACGACCGGGACGTGGCCGAGCGGCAGTGGCCGGGCCGTACCGGGCGGGCCTACGCGTACGCCGACCTGCTGCGGGCCGGGGCGACGCTGGAGCTCGGCTCGGACGCGCCGGTCGCGCCGCTCGACCCGTGGGACGGCATCCAGGCGGCGACCGCGCGCACCGACGACGACCGGGAGCCGTGGCACCCGGAGCAGGCGATCTCGCTGCGAGACGCGCTGCGGGCGTCCGCCCGCGGCCGCGACGGCGTGCACGTCGGCGACGTGGCCGACCTGATGATCGTCGCCGACGACCCGGCCGCGGTCGACCCGGCGCGGCTGCGCCACATCGAGGTGGTCGGCACCCTGCTCGGCGGCAGGTGGACGCACCGCGCGTTCTGACCGGCCCGGCGCGGCCGTGCCGTACCGCGCGGCCTCAGCCCGGCTGCGGCTGCGCCGCGGACGGCCGCGGGGTGAGCTCCACGCTCTCCCCCCGGTCCAGGTAGACCACCCGCCCGGCGTACGGCGTGCGCTCGATCTCCCGCCGGAAGTCGGCGAGCGGTGAGCGGAACACGGTGTAGTCGTCGAAGTGCACCGGCAGCACCCGGCGGGGGCGCATCGCGGTCACCCAGCGGGCGCCCTCGCGGCCGGTCATCGAGGCCGGGAGCAGCCGCAGCAGCCGGGTGCCGCCGAGGTGGACGATGCCGAGGTCGAGGTCGGGGAAGCGGCGCGGAATCTCGGCGAGCTCCCGGTCGAGCAGCGTGTCCCCGCTGATCAGCAGGCGCAGGGTCACCTCGCCGAGCTCGTCGGTGAAGGTGAGCACGCTCCCCATCACCGGCGGCAGCAGCCGGTGCGCGGGCCACGGCGCGTGCCGGGCGGGCACCGCGGTGATGGTGAGCGTGCCGCCCGGGCCGTACAGCCGGTGGCTCTCCCAGGGCTCGAGGCCGACCGAGGTCGCGAACCCCTGCCGGGCGAGGACGCGCGCGGCCTGCGGGGTGGTGACGACCGGGGTCTTCGGGTCGAGGCCGCGGCGGGCGACCCGGTCCCAGTGATCGCCGTGCACGTGGGAGAGCACGATCACGTCGATCGGCGGCAGCCGGTGCACCCCCAGCGCGGGCTCGGTGCGGCGTTTCGTGGTCAGGCCGTACCCGAGGTACGCGCGCCGGCCGCGGGGCAGGAAGTTCGGGTCGGTGAGGATGGTGAAGCCGCCGTAGCGGATCAGCAGGGTGGCGTTCCCGATGAACAGCGCGCTGCCCGTCTCGCGTCCCAGCGTCATCGCGATCCCCTCGTCCTCCGGCGGGTCTCCCCCGCCGCCGCGGCCCGGCGCGGCCGCGGCGTGCCCGCTCGGGGTGGCTGCTGCCCAGGCGGGCGCCGCTCACACGGCGCGGCTCACCCAGCGCGGCGGTCGCCGGGGCGACGTTTCCCGGCGTCCTGCGGGGTAGGGCCGTTGGGGGCGAGAAGGGGGACACGCATGCAACGCGAGAGCGCCAAGCACGGCAGGTGGCTGGACGAGGAGCAGAAACACGAGGTCCAGGGCCTCATCCGGGGCGGGGAGGGCGCCCGCCCGGAGGAGTGGCGGCAGACCGAGCCGCTGGCCACCGCCGGGGACGACGCGTCGAACGCGCCGACCCGGTCCCCGGTCCACGAGCCGGGCTCCCCCGAGGGCCTCAGCCCGCGGGACGTCGATCTCCGCAGCGACCTGGCCAGATGGATCAGCGGGGTGCACGCGTTCCCCGCCGACCGGGACACGCTGCTGTCCCGCGCGGAGACCCGGTTCGCCCCGGAACCCGTGCTCGCCGCGGTCCGCTCGCTGCCGGCCCGCACCTACACCAACGTCGAGGACGTCGCCCGCGAACTCGGCATCGCCCGCCGCCCCGACTGACCGGGCCGGGCCGGGCGCTCCGCGCCTCCCCGGCGGCCGGGGCGCACCCGCTCCGCCCAACGCCCCGGCCGCGTGGAGACCCGGCTCCCCCACCCGAGTCCGCGGCGATCCGCCCGCGATCGTTTTCCTGTTCCACGCCCGCCTGGCCGCCCCGCGCGCCGCCCCGCCGCCGTCGCGTCCGTCGTCTTCCCGCCCGGTGTCGCACACCGCGGGGAGCGGCCGTCTCACTCGTGGCCGTCGCCGGGGCCGGGCCGTACCACGATCACCGGGCAGGAGGCGTGGCGGGCGCAGTGGTCGCTGGTGGAGCCGAGCAGGAGACCGGCGAGCGGGTTGTGGCCGCTGTGCCCGAGCACGAGCAGGTCGGCCTCCTCGGCGGCCTCGACGAGGACCTGCCGGGGGTGGCCGTGCACGATCTCGATCTCGGCGTCGACGCCGGTCTCGGCGAGCTCGGTGGCCACCAGCCGCTCGCCCCAGGAGGCGAGTTCCTCGGGGGTGGGGGTGACGAACTCGACGCCCAGGTGGTCCCAGTGCACCGCGTGCACCACGTGCGGCCGCACGCCGCGCAGCGCGGCCTCGTGCGCCGCGAAGAGCAGCGCCCGGCGGGACGGCTCCGAGCCGTCCACCGCCGCGATCACCCGCCCGTACCGGGGCCGCTCCCGCGCGAACTCCGGGACCACCGCCACCGGGCAGGGGGCGTGGTGCAGGCAGGCCCGGGCCACCGAGCCCAGCGGCGGCCCGCCCCAGCCGCCCCCGGCCGAGCCGACCACGAGCAGGTCGCGCGGCCCGCAGGCGGCGACGAGCCCGGCCGCGGGCGAGCCGTGGAAGTGCCGGAACTCGAACCCGTCACCCGCGATCTCGGCGATCAGCCGGCGCAGCGGGCCGAGGATCTCCTCCTCGGCCACGTCCGGGCCGGGATCGCGCAGCACGGTCACGGCGACCAGGGGCACGCCGTGCAGCCGGGCCTCCGGCACCGCCCAGGCGAGCGCGGCCTGCGCCGCCGTGGAGCCGTCGAAACCGACCACGACCCGGTGACGCCGCTGCGATGTCATACCCGGATACCTGCCCCGGGCGGCCCGCCCTGTTACCCGCTCGCCGCGGGCCGCGGCACCCGCCCGCTCCGCGGCGGCCAGGCGAGCACCCGGCCTTTGCCCCCGCACCAGCGGGCCAGCAGGTCGGTGTCGTGGCTGATCGCGAGCACGCCCGCGCCGGCCGCCTCGCGGTACGCCTCGATCCGGGCGACGAGGTGGGCCTGGGTGGAGACGTCGAGCATCGTGGTCATCTCGTCGCAGATCAGGTAGCGGGGGCGCAGCGCGAGCGCGCGGGCGACGCAGGCGCGCTGGAGCTGCCCGTCGGACACCTCGTGCGGGCGCCGGGTGAGCAGGTCCGGGGTGAGCCCCAGCTCCTCGGCGAGCTCGGCGGCGCGGTCCACCGGGCGGCGGTTCGCGCGCAGCGGCTCCTCGATGATCTCGGCGAGGGTGAACCGGGGGTCCACGGCGAGCCGGGGCTGCTGGAAGACGAGCGCGACCGCGGTGCGCAGCTCCCGCGGCGCCCGGTGCCGCCACCCCGGCGCCGGGGTGCCGTCGATCACCACATGCCCGGCGGCGGGCCGCTGCAGCAGGGCGAGCACCCGGGCGAGGGTGGACTTGCCGCATCCGCTCGGCCCGGCGAGCCCGACGGTCGTGCCCGGCGGTACGGCGATGCCGACCCCGTCGAGGACCCGGCGGCGGCCGTACCGGACGGTGATGTCGTGAGCCTCAAGCATGGCGCTCCAGCGGGTGGTGGCAGGCGACCGGCGCGTCCGGCGTCATCCGCGGCGGCTCCGCGCAGGCGTCGTCGGCGCGGGCGCAGCGCGGCCGGAACGCGCAGCCGCCGGGGAGCCGGGTGAGCTCGGGCGGCCGCCCCGGGATCGGAGTGAACGCCCGGGTGGGCAGCGCGTCGAGCAGCCCGGCGGCGTACGGGTGGCGTGGACCGCGGAAGAACTCCGCGGCGGGCGCGATCTCCACGATCCGCCCGGCGTACATCACCGCGACGTCGTCGGCGACCTGCTCGGCGGCGCGCAGGTCGTGGGTGATGAGCAGGACGGCGCGGCCGTCGTCGCACAGCCGCCGCAGCTCGGCCATTGTCGTGTCGACCAGCGGCCGGTCGAGGCCGGTGGTGGGCTCGTCGGCGAGGATGAGCCACGGGTCCCCGGCCTGGGCGATCGCGTTCGCCACCCGCTGGGCCATGCCGCCGGAGAGCTGGTGCGGGTACCGGTCGAGGTCCTCCGGCCGCAGCCCGGCCCGCTCGGCGAGCTCGTCCGCGGGGTACCGGCCGCCGAGCTCGCGCACCGCCTCGGCGAGCTGGGCGCGGGCGGTGCGCACCGGGGTGAGGTGCGCGGCCGGGCTCTGCGGGATGAGCCCGATCAGCCGCCCGCGCACCTGCCGGGCGAGCACCCGCTCCGGCGCGGCGACGAGGTCGAGCGGCGGCGCGCCCGGCTGCTCCAGCCAGGCCGACCCGGTGACGGTGGCGTTGCCGGGCAGCAGCCCGAGCAGGGCGTGCGCCATCACCGACTTGCCGCAGCCGGACTCGCCGACCAGCGCGAGGCACCGCCCCTGCTCGACCTGGAACGCGGCCTCGGTGACCGCGTGCACGGTGGCGTCGGGCAGGTGGAAGTGCACGGTGAGCCCGGCCACGCGCAGCCGTGCCGCCTGCGCGGTGGCGGTGGCGCCGCCGGCCGTCGCGGTGCCGGTGGTGGTCACTGCCGCTCCCTTCGTCGTGCTCACAGGTTCAGCTCCGATCGCCGGCGCGGGTTGGTGCGGTCGCGCCAGTGCTGGGCGAGCACCGCGACCGCGAGCGTGGGGAGGAGGATGAACAGGCCGGGGAACACGCTCGGCCACCAGGCCCCGGCGAGCAGCGACCGCTGGCCGTCGTTGATCATGTTGCCGAGGGAGGCGAGGTGCGGCGGCAGGCCGAGGCCGAGGAAGCTGAGCGCGGTCTCGTGCCAGATCGCGTGCGGCACCATGAGCGTGGCGGCGAGCCCGAGGTGCGGGATGAGCGCGGGCACGAAGTGCCGCCGGATGATCCGCATCCGGCCGGCGCCGCCGCCGATCGCCGCGTCGATGTACGGCCGGCCGCGCAGGCTCAGCACCTCCGAGCGCACGATGCGCGCGGCCGTGGTCCAGTGGGTCAGCCCCACCGAGACGATCACCGCCCAGGCGCTCGGCGCGAACATCGCGACGATGAAGATCCCGAGCAGCAGGTGCGGCAGCGAGTTGAACCCGTCGACCACCCGCATGAGCAGCCGGTCCACGATCCCGCCCAGGGCGCCCGCGACCACGCCGACCACGCCGCCGATCGCCACCGAGACCGCGGCGGCGACCAGGCCGACGAGCAGCGACACGCGCAGGCCGTAGATCGAGCGCAGCAGCACGTCCCGGCCCATCTCGTCGGTGCCGAACGGGTGGGCGAGGCTGGGCGGCAGCGCGGCCGAGCCGAGGTCGACGAGCCGCTCGTCGACCGGTGCCACCAGCGGCACCACGACCACCGCGAGGCCGAGCAGCACGAGCGTCCCGGCGGCGAGCCGTACCGAGCGGCGCACCGCCCGGCGCGCCGTGCCGTACCGGCGGCTCCCGGCCGCGGCCCGCGGCTTTCCGGTCACCGTGGTCCGGCTCATCAGCTCACCCCCAGCACCCGGGTCCGCGGGTCGGCGATCACGTAGGCGGCGTCGGCGACGAGGTTGCCGAGCACGACAGCGACCGTGGCGAGCAGCG